>OGKR01000304.1_pt1 | contig 55301 bp, 44 predicted proteins | sample 1572431 | NCBI WGS metagenome assembly OGKR01 (sample SAMEA2582079, study PRJEB24529) | metagenome | biome: Human gut stool | place: China | collected 2011 | reverse complement strand
TGAAACAGTGCGCCTAAAATTAAAAGAAATAGAAACACAATTCAAAAACACGAATATGACGCATTCCATTTTGTTTGGGAGGATGGTTTCTGGGGGATGCATTTTGTTTTGCAAATGCCTAAAAGAGCCTAAAAGATCAAAGAATATATTGCGAATTATTCCGTAAACCGATATAATATATTCAAATAAATTTTATATCGAATAGAAATCAGAAAGAAAGCTATCACATTTTTTATAAAATATGATATTAAGTTCGAGGGGGATTTTTCCGGTATCCGGCAGAACAAATATCATTCTACGTGAAAAGAGAAGGTGAAACATTGATCAAAGAAAATCAAAAACTATTAAATATTTTACAACTGGTGATTGATGCTGTCATCATTGCAGCATCCTTTTTACTTGCTTACGATCTTCGATTTGATGATACATGGAGCCCGTTGATCAAGCATCATATCATTTCACCACCGATTGGCTATATGCGGCCCTGGGGTGATTATCTGCGAATGCTCATATTGATCATCCCATGTTATCTGGTCATGTATCGTTTATTTGGGATGTACGATCCTAAGCGTACAAACGGCAGACGTGCCGAACTATGGGCATTGATCAAAGCAAATGTCCTCGGCGTTGTTTATTGTGTTGCGGCTCTCTACCTATTAAAAGAGCCAAATATCGCACGATTATTTCTGATCATTTTTGCAGGAACCAATTTAGTCGTAGATTATATCTTCCGGCTTTGCGTTCTTCGTATCTTAAAACAAATGCGACGCTCCGGTAAAAATCTAAAACACATTCTTTTAGTTGGTTTCAGCCGTACTGCACAGGGTTATATCGACCGTCTGCGTTCCCATCCTGAATGGGGATATAAAATCCATGGTATTCTGGATGATCATGCCGGTACCGGCACAACTTACCGTAATATTGAAGTGATCGGATCAACGAATCGTCTGGCAGACCTTTTAGCAACAAATGAATATGATGAAATTGCGATCACATTAAGTATCAATGAATATTCAAAACTGGAGCATATTGTTTCGATCTGTGAGAAATCCGGTGTGCATACAAAGTTTATTCCCGATTATAATCATGTGATCCCTACCAAACCTTATACAGAGGATCTTGACGGACTGCCTGTCATCCATGTACGGCATGTTCCTTTAAGCAGCTCCTTTAACTCTACGATCAAACGATGCGTTGATATCTTTGGTTCATTAGTAGCAATAATGATCTTTGGAATTCCGATGCTCATTATTGCCTGTATCTTAAAGATCACGGATCCCGGCCCTTTGATCTTTAAACAGACACGTATCGGTTTGCATAACCATGAATTCAATATGTACAAATTCCGGTCAATGCGTGTGCAAAAGGAAAATGAAGAGAAAAAAGCCTGGACAACCCAGAACGATCCACGTATTACACCAATCGGAAGATTCCTGCGCAAATCCAATATGGATGAACTTCCACAGCTTTTTAATGTATTAAAAGGAGATATGAGTCTGGTCGGGCCAAGACCGGAACGTCCTTTCTTCGTAGACCGTTTTAAAGAAGAGATTCCTCGTTACATGATCAAGCATCAGGTCCGCCCCGGCATGACAGGCTGGGCACAGGTCAATGGCTATCGTGGAGACACTTCAATCACAAAGCGAATTGAATGCGACCTTTATTATGTAGAGAACTGGACATTGTTTTTGGATTTTAAAATACTTTTCCTGACTTTCTTTGGCAGAAAAGTAAATAAAAATGCTTATTAGATCGGAGAAGATATATGAAAATTCGCAGCAAACTGCTTGTGGTCTTTCTGATTGTAACCACATTTCCGATTGTGATCATGTTTCTTTGCATTACTGTTATTTTAAAACAACAGACAACTGCATTCGAAAAAGAATTCTGTCTATCGGATCATAAGCTTCAAAGCTATGAGCTGATCCGCGATCCGCTGGCATTTTATCAAAAGTTGACAGAATATGACTATGATACAGTCTTGAAAATTTTAAATACATCAGATACCGTTACTATCGGTAAAAAAGATTGTAAAAATATAGAGCAGCATCTCATTAATGCCAAAACAAGTCTTGTTGTACTTTACAATGAAACACCTTACTATATTGGCAACACAAAACAATTCAAAGAACTTGCCGGAACAGATACAGTCAGTTTTTCAAATAATACCGGCAGGCTATCAGCCGATACAACTTCCAGTCAGATTATCCGTGAGTGTCGTTTTACTTTTACGGATGGTGCGCAAGGGCGGGCAATACTCCTTACCGACTGTTCTGTTACGAAGAACTGGCTTCACCATTTCTTCAAACAGGTCTGCCTTGCTTTTCTGTTGATCATGCTGATTACAACAACGTTTACAACCATCTGGATCCAGCAAAGTATCTTACGACCGATTGAACTGCTGCGGCTCGCAACCGCTCAGATCGGGCTTGGTAATCTTGAAGATCCGGTTCCGGTCACATCGCAGGATGAGATTGGTCAGCTTCGTAAAGACCTTGAACAGATGCGTATCCATTTAAAAGAGATCGTCAACAAAGGAATCCAGTCTGAAGATAATACCCGCGAGATCATGAGTAGTATATCGCATGATCTTAAAACACCGATTACTGCGATCAAAGGATATACCGAAGGAATACTGGATGGTGTCGCAGATACACCGGATAAGCAAAAGAAATATTTGCAGACAATCTACGCAAAAGCCAATGATATGACTTATCTGATCGATGAGTTGTCGGTCTATTCCAAAGTAGAGCAAAACTCTCTGCCGTATAATTTTATTTCCGTCAATCTGGAAAACTACTTTACAGATTGCATTGATGAGTTTTCTCTTGACCTTGAATCGCAGAATTTCCATCTGGATTACATCAACGATACAGATAAGAATACACAGATCATTGCCGATCCCGAACAGCTCAAACGTGTGATCAACAACCTGATCAGCAATGCTGTCAAATACAGCAAAAAAGAAAATGGGCATATTACGATCCATATTAAAGATATGCCTGTGCAAAACAGCAAACAACCTCTTTATCGTCAGATAAATGAGGATGGAACCGATAAATTCCCAACCATACGACCTGAATATATACAGATTCAGATTGAAGATAATGGACTTGGCATAGCCAAAAAGGATTTACCGCATATATTCGACCGTTTCTTTCGTGCAGATACTTCCCGCAACTCTTCAAAAAGGGGCAGTGGTTTAGGACTTGCCATCGTTAAGATGATCATTTCCGACCATGGTGGAAAGGTATGGGTTGACAGTACAGAAGGAATCGGAAGTTGCTTTTATTTTACATTAAGGAAAGATACAAAAAATAACGGAGGTGCCCATGAACAAGATATTGATCATTGAGGATGAAACAGCAATCGCTGAATTAGAAAAAGATTATTTAGAATTAAGTAACTTTGAAGTTACGATCTGTAATGACGGACTGGAAGGTTCCAAACTTGCATTAAATGAGGACTTTGACCTGATCCTGCTGGATCTGATGCTTCCAAATATGGATGGCTTTGAGATCTGCAAACTGATCCGCGATAAGAAAAACACACCAATTATTATGGTGTCTGCCAAGAAGGATGATATTGATAAGATCCATGGTCTTGGACTTGGCGCAGACGATTATATTACGAAACCATTCAGCCCAAGTGAGTTAGTTGCCCGTGTCAAGGCACATATGGCACGTTATAAGAGACTGACAGCTTCCGGCAAAGAGGAAAACGAGATCATCGAGATCCGTGGTTTAAAGATTGATAAAACTGCCCGTCGTGTCTATCTGAATGATGAGGAACGTATCTTTACGACAAAAGAGTTTGATCTGCTGACATTCCTTGCCGAACATCCAAACCATGTATTCTCAAAAGAAGAACTTTTCAAAGAGATCTGGGAAATGGAATCGGTTGGTGATATTGCAACGGTTACGGTTCATATCAAAAAGATCCGTGAAAAAATTGAAAAAACAACATCGAAGCCTCAATACATTGAAACTATCTGGGGTGTTGGATACCGCTTTAAGGTGTGATATCGTTCACAAATAAACGTAAATCGTTTACATTTTCTTCATAAGTGTATCATTGAGAGTTCACATTTGCTCTATATAATGAATTTATCAGATGAAGAAAACATTTGATAAGTGCTTAAATTTTTTTCATACCTTCTCCTTATTAGGATCGCTTCCCCGGCGGTCCTTTTATATTGTCTTTTTTGGAGCTATAGAACAAAATGTGTTGATAAGAATCGTCTCTTTTTTATTTTTCTGTTATCTATTTCCAGCTTCTCTATTACATAATGAACCCCAAAAGATTACATACTAAAAAAAGAAGCATTTTGTTAATCCACAACAGGAAATGAGGTCATTATGCATACTACATCTCTTTTTCGTCATTTTATGATAACGGTTGGCATCTCTGTTGCCGTATACCTTTTTATGACATTTCTTCTGCCTTATCTCTTCCCTTTTTTGCTTGCTTATATTTTGATGCGTATGCTCTGGCCTGTCATGGAATATTTGCACAATGTATGCAAATTTCCGCGTTTCTTTTCACATTATGGTACACTTATCCTCTTTTTTGGTGGAATCAGTGCTTTCTTTGGTGCGGTTATTTACAAGTTATATACACAGATCCGGTTGTTGTTCACCAATATACCTGTTTATCATCAGACTGCAGTTTCCTTTTTTGAAACACGTTGTGCTTCTTTTGGTCGCTGCATTGATCATCATTTCAACTTACATTTTGGCACGGCAAAGACTTTTTTATACGAGCAAATGGCTTTAATCGGAAAAAACACAACGAAATTTATGAATAACAACATATGGAAATGCCTCTATTATATGCTGTCGCAATCATTTCATATATTTGCTTTTCTTATCATTGTATGCGTTTCGATGATCATTCTGGTACGGGAAATGAAACCTTTACATGATATGTTTCGAAAAAGCCGCTATTTTACTCCGGTTCATTTTGTACTGACAAACGTAAAAGAGAGCGGACTTACTTACCTGAAAACCGAAGGGATCATTCTTCTGTTAAATGGTATCGTCTGCTCTCTTGCTTTTTTCCTGATACACAACCCATACTTTCTGCTGCTTGGCGTTGCGATCGCTGTTTTAGATGCTTTTCCTGTTCTTGGAAGCGGTATGTTCCTGCTGCCATGGGGCTTTTTCCTATTCCTTTCAAAAGAATATCTGAATGCATCCATTCTTTTTACTGCCTACATTATCACCTTACTGATCCGTGAGATTTTAGAAGCCAGACTGCTTGGAGATGGTATGCATCTGAATGCTTTTGTCATGTTAGCTGCAATCTTTATCGGAATTGAGCTTTTTGGTATCGGCGGGATCTTACTCGGTCCGTTATCCTTAGTCCTGATCCGATCCCTTTTACAGCTGGCTTCCCCCTGATCGTATATTCTCATTTCTCGCTGTCCTATGCGAACATTTTCTAAGTTCTCAACTCTTGCTGTCTTGCCCGGACATTTTCTTAATTCTCAACTCTTGCTGACTTGACCGGACATTTTCTTAGTTCAGCAAAAAACACTGCCAAAAGGCTGTTATCTGTACAGGCTTTTAGCAGTGTTCCTATTATTCATTATTAATTAAAGTATACCAGTTCTTCTTTTGGTTTCTGCGCCTTCTCAACCGATTCCGCATAAAAGACCGGTCCTTCTTCACCATATTCTTTCATATATTTGAATTCGAGTCTTGCAACTACGGTTACATATTCCTGGTTCTTATATGGTGCCCAGTCATCGGCTTTACACAAAAATCCCATATATTGCACATCATCCGCACAACATGTCATTGCCATACGTCCAAAGACCGCAAAGCCGCCTGGAAGTCCCGGTGGCTTCTGGATCATACCGGACACACGCATGGTCTTGCCGGTGTAAGTTTCAGGATGATCTAACATATCAATATACCAGATACCAAAATCATCTTCCGAAATATCAATAATATCTGCATTGATATCAAATGGCATTTCATCTTTCATCTCATAGAATGCATCGTCTTCTGACTCATATACGATCTGTGCTCTTGGATTGACCGCTTTTATGCTTCCACGGATCGCATTTTTATTTGTCTGAAGTGTACAGCGATTGATAATGATCATTTCTGCCATTCTGAACTGATCTACCATCATAGATGGCATATTCTTCATATACATCTGGAATGTCTCATCATTTGCTACATCAATCGTCTGAAAGATAACTTCTCTGTCAAAGCAGATTTCTTCTAACTCGTCATACATTTCCGGGATATGCTTTGTCGGCCACATTCCATTGTATTCAATAATGATCCGGTCCGGGCGATGTTTTTTCAAAAACTTCTCGACTACTTTGCCATTGAAGCTTTCCTCGTCTTCGATATACTCGCAGGCCGCTTTTGTTTTCTCTAACATCGCACTTTCATACTCTTCCTCGCCTTCTTCACACGCAAGGATCAATGTCTTGGCTTTATCATCAAACATATCATCCGTCAAAAGGTCACGGATCAGACTGGTCTTTCCTGCCTCTAAAAATCCCATGATGACATATACCATCATTTCTTCTTTTTTCTTTCCAAACATAGATAACCTCATTTCCATTTCTGTTACAGCTAAAAAGCTGTCTTTGGTCATTTATTATGATACTTTAAATAATTCCTTGATCTTATCTTCTTCCAGATTAGAACCGATCACACAAACTCGTCCTGTAAAGTCTGCCGCACCACGACGTACTTCTGTCTCTTCCGGGACAAGATCAAAATGGAACCACTCTCCCTCTGCTGCCGGCACGATTCCTTTCGCACGTAGTACTTCGCCAAACTTCTTGTCTTTTGCTAACTGATCAATGATCGCAGACAGCTCGTCTTCAGTGAATTTGTGAGCCGTCTCAATTCCCATGCTCGTAAATACATCATCTGCATGATGATGTCCATGTTCATGATGATGTCCGCATCCGCATTCTCCATCGTGATGATGCTCATGATCGTGATGATCATATCCGCATCCGCATTCTTCATCGTGATGGTGCTCATGGTCGTGATGGTCATGTCCGCATCCGCATTCTCCATCGTGATGGTGCTCATGGTCATGATGATCATGTCCGCATTCTTCATCGTGATTGTGCTCATGGTCGTGGTCATGTCCACAGCAGCATTTATCACCATCATGATGATGGTGATGATGTTCATGCTCATCTACAAGTTCTTTTTCTAACGAATTGATCTTTTCCATGGCTTCTAAGATATTCTTACCATTGATCTGATCCCACGGAGTTGTGATCACAGATGCTTCATCATTCTTTTCACGTATCATTTTCAAAACGGTTTCAAGCTTTTCTTCTGAGATATTCTGTGTACGGCTTAAAATAACCGTTCCGGCATATTCGATCTGGTTGTTATAAAACTCACCATAATTCTTCATATACATTTTGCACTTTGATGCATCTACAACAGTTGCGGTACTGTTGATCACTACAGAATCACCGATATCCTGTACTGCTTTTACGACATCAGAAAGTTTACCGACACCTGATGGCTCAATGATTACTCTGTCTGGTGTGTATTTTTCCAAAACTTCTTTTAATGCTTTGCCAAAATCACCGACTAAAGAACAGCAAATACAGCCGGAATTCATTTCTGTGATCTGAATACCTGCTTCTTTCAAAAATCCGCCATCAATACCGATCTCACCAAATTCATTCTCTATCAGCACAAGTTTCTCTCCCGGAAAAGCCTCTGCAATTAACTTTTTGATCAAAGTTGTCTTTCCTGCTCCTAAAAAACCTGAAATAATATCAATTTTTGCCATTGTTTTTCTTCCTTTCTATGATCATTTTAATTATTTTCTGCATATATATAGTATATCAAACTTGTCAAATTTCTAGTAATTAACTCCAAAATCCAAGTGCTTCGCACTTGCCGCACTCTGTGCTTCACGATTTTGTCGTTCATGAATTCGGTGCAAGAAAGCAAGCTCTCTTGCATTGCGAATTCATGATATATCAAACTTGTCAAATTTCTAATATAGTTTTTTTGGTTGCCTCATACATCGCAATGCTTGCCGCGATCGGAAGATTCAAGCTGTCAATCCGGTTTGAATGTGGAATGATCACGCTTTGTCCGATCTTTGAAAATTCTGCTGGAAGTCCTGTTGCTTCATTACCAAAGATCAATGAGAAACGTCCTTTCGGGCGGACATCATGCAAGCTGCACTTCGCATCCAGCATAAATGGATATAATTCTCTTTCACCATACACCTTTTGGTATTCTTCAAATGAATCAAAATATACAAAATCGGTTGAAAATATCGCTCCCATAGATGCTCTGACGACTTTCGGATCAAATGCATCAACAGCCGGGCGGATAATCGCCATCTGGTTCATTCCAAAACCTAATGCACTTCGCATGATCGTTCCCATGTTACCTGCATTGGATGGATTGACAAGCACGATATGGTTTCTCTGTGTTGAAAGTTTTGATGTAAACTTATGGAATTCGCCGATCACATAACAGTTTTCTTTCTGCGACAATACATGAAAGATCTTATCCGTATAGACCATTTCCACGTTAGCTTCTTTGCAAAGCAAGGTCAGCTTATCAAGTGTATCCCCTTTTTTCATTCCTGAATGAATAAATACCCTTGTTACACTTTCTTTCTTGAATTTGAGCAATTCAAAAGTCAAAGTGATGCCTAAAGAATAGGATACCTGATCTTCTTTTCGATATCTTTTATAGGTTGCCATAGCTTTCTTCCTTTCTCTAATGCTTATATGACTCTTTCAAAAAAGGGCAAAACTAAAGTTTTGCCCAATCGTTTCTTCTATACTTAACACGCCTTTTTAATAAACCGGAAACTGTCTCCTCTCGTATTTGTGTTATAACAAGATCTGCTTTCACCATTTCCAGCGTGCAAGGCGATGACTTTGCACTTGTTACTTTGTTATTCTTTGATATAAATATCAATAGAGAGATTGCCTGCATCCGAGCTGAACGGAATACTAAACCACTCCGGTACAGTTGCCTTGTAATCTGCTCCCGCATAATAACTTGGCGGTGTAATGTCTATCATAATATTACTGTTTGCAAATACAGTTGCCGCATTGCCGGCTACCATATTGCCAAGTTCTGATATCGCACTCTGTCCTAACGCATCAATCGTTTCTACCGGCCCCATCATCATTTTTGATACAATCTGTAATGCGGTTGGATGATCAATATTCAAAACAACTTCGCCCTCGAGGTTTCCTACAATGCCTAGCTTAATGATCGATGTCTCCGCAGGATATGATCCATTCGACATGGACGGTTTACCTATTTTAAGATCCAACATACACATATCCTTCATCACTTTACAGACTGATATTATGAATGGGTTGATATGTTCCGCCTTCACGATATCACCTTCCCTTCCCAGTACATTTACATTCATGCATTCTAACGCAAAAAGCAGTATAAAAGACTTTGCAGCCGATTTTTACTGCTTCACTATGATATATATCCACATGTTTCTTTTCTTTTGTCTATACGCAGATACCATAATAGTATAACAAATCTCCTAATAGCTGTAAACTTATAATACCAATAATTCCTCCAACAACCGTCTTTATTAGAAAAAATTTAGATTTGTAAAACTTTCCAAAATGCTTGGCTTATTTTTATATCATAATTTTTAAGCCATTGTGCATATTTTTTCTTAAACATTTTTGTTTGTCGTGAGGCAATAATCTCTTCTTTCTTTGCCTGCGTATCATCGGTATCATTATTTTCGATACATTTGATAATATAATATCCATCAGAACCTGTGATCACATCACTCGTCTGTCCTTTTTCCAATGCAAAAGCTGCATCGATGGCTTCTTTCGAAAGCTTCGTCGTATCTCTTCCGATCGTAAGCTCTGCATCTGCTGCATCGGTATTAGCTTTCGCAAAAGTCAGAAAATCGTCTGCCTGTGTAAGCTGTGTTTTTAACTGTTGTACTCTCTTTAACGCCGTAACTTTCTCCTTTTCATTCAACTCCACTTTTTTACCTGATGCATTGGTGCCATTTGTGATCACTTCAAGATACTGAATCTTGATCTGCTTTGCTTCTTCATCGGAAATATTATTATCCACATCATCTGTTGCAACATAAAACATCTTATCTGCCAGTGCATTTTCTTCATAAATGTCCGATAAGCTCTGTACAGAGAGATAGTATTCCTGTTTATCCTGCTGTGTTGCGGTCTGTATCATCTCTTCGGCTTTTTGGACTGCTTCGTCTTTTTCATCATTAGTCAGCTTGATTTTCTGTTCTTCGGCTGCTGCTTTGATCACTTTGAGCTGTGTAACCATATTAATAACTTCTTCCTTCGCCTCATCTCCGATCGTTGTATCTTTTCCAACGGAATATGACCAGATTTTCTCTCCAAAACTGCCTTCATACTGGTTCTTTAAAAAATAACAATAATTTTTCACTTCGCTGTACTTGATCCCCTGATCTCCTACTGTGATCACAATGGAGCTATCCGTAATATCTCCTTTTTCTAACTTTGCGCTCTTCTTTTTTATTGAGCCGCTACATCCTGTGATACTTCCTGCCACCATAACGCCTGCTAAAAGCAACGCGACTATTCTATTCGTTCTTCTCATAAATTCCTCCTATGTCTTCTATAACTTTCTCTATCATATCAAAAAGTTCCTGCGTTGTGTTAACTTTTACTTTTTGCACTTTTGCCACCCCCGGTGTATATCGGGTAGTCCGTGGCATTTTCTTTTGATTCTGGTCGATCAGATAAATAAAATACGGCTTTTCGGATGGCATATAGCGCAGCTTTTCTTTGTAGCTTTTTAACATCTTTGCTGCTTTCTGCCCATCCACAACACGGCTTTCATGCAAAAAGAACCGGATTCCATTTGGCTTTTGTATAATCTGCTCAATCCCTGTCTGATGTGCTTTTGCTTTGATCCTTGCAATATATAACAGGTTCTGTGTCACTTTCGGAATATCACCGAAACGGTCGATCAGTTCTTCCTGCATATCACGATAATCTTCTTCATTCTGTATCTCTGCGATCTTTTTATACATATCTAACTTCTGATATTCGCTCGGTATATATTTAGCCGGGATCAGAGCTTCTACCTGAATATCGATCTCTGTCTCAAATTCTTCTTCTATCGTCGGATCACCTTTCAGACGACGGACTGCATCATTTAACATTTTACAATACAGGTCATAACCAACTGCTTCCATATGACCGGACTGTGCTTCCCCAAGCAGATTGCCTGCTCCTCGTATCTCCAGATCACGCATGGCAATCTTAATACCCGAACCAAGCTCGGTGTACTCACGGATCGCTGCAAGTCTCTTTTGTGCGACTTCTTTGAGTGCTTTATCTCTTTTATACATCAAAAATGCATATGAAGTACGGTTCGATCGTCCTACGCGTCCGCGAAGCTGGTATAACTGTGACAATCCCATCCGGTCCGCGTCATCTATAATGATCGTATTAACATTCGAAATATCCAGACCGGTTTCAATGATCGTCGTTGCGACAAGCACATCAATCTCACCATTGATAAATGCCATCATAATATTTTCGAGTTCTCTCTCACTCATCTGACCATGTGCAAACGCTACATTAGCATCCGGTACCATTTTCGTGATCTCTGCTGTTACTTCGTCGATATTTCTGACACGGTTATATACATAATATACCTGACCGCCTCTGGCTAATTCACGATTGATTGCTTCACGGATGATCTCTTCATTATGCTCCATAACAAATGTCTGGATCGGCAGACGATCGATCGGCGGTTCTTCCAATACACTCATATCACGAATACCGACCAGACTCATATGCAAAGTACGCGGAATCGGTGTCGCACTCAATGTCAAAACATCGACATTTCCTTTCATCTGCTTGATTCTTTCTTTGTGCGTCACACCAAAACGCTGTTCCTCATCCACGATCAAAAGTCCGAGATTTTTAAATGTAACATCTTTTGACAAAAGCCGATGTGTTCCGATGATAATGTCGACTTCTCCGTTTTTGAGTCTTTCCAATGCTTTCTTTTGCTGTGCCGGTGTACGGAAACGTGACAGCATCTCCACAGTGATCGGGAAATCACCGAGTCGTTCCATAAAAGTGTTGTAATGCTGCTGTGCAAGGATCGTTGTCGGAACCAAAAAAGCGACCTGCTTGCTGTCATTGACTGCTTTGAACGCAGCTCGCAGCGCAATCTCTGTCTTGCCATAACCGACATCACCACAGATCAGGCGATCCATGATCTTCGTGCTTTCCATATCCCGTTTGGTGTCTTCGATCGCTTTTAACTGATCCTGTGTCTCTTCATATGGAAAAAGTTCTTCAAACTCATTTTGCATCGGTGTATCCTGACTAAACGCATAACCCTGCATCTGTTGGCGCTTGGCATACAAAAGCACCAGGTCTTTGGCAATCTCCTGTACTGCGGTGCGCACACGCGACTTTGTCTTTTTCCATTCGTTTGAATTTAACTTGTTTAGTTTAGGCTTTTTCGCACTCTGGCTTGCAAACTTCTGTAACACATTCAAACCAGATACCGGAACATACAAATTACCGCCATCTCCATATTCGATCTTAATAAAATCTTTCGCCACACGGTCAACCTGTACTTTTTCAATTCCTTTGTAAATGCCCAGTCCATGATTCTCGTGTACGACATAATCACCAATGTTGAGATCATGGAAACTCTGGATCACTTTGCCGTCATATTTTTTCTGGCGTTTTCTCTTCGTTCTGGTCTTTGCGCCAAAGACATCTCCTTCTGTTACGATAACAAATTTTGCTGTCGAATAAATAAAACCTTTGCGCAGATATCCATACGATACCATGATCTGTCCTGCCGACAAGGTCGTATCCAGTGTTTCCCGGTAAAAAGATGCCACTCCCTCTGCATTCAGGTCACGGCTCATACGCTCCGCACGCGTTCGGGAAGCCGAAAGAACGACAACACGATAACCGGTCTCACTCCATTTTTTCAGATCTTCGATCAAAAGATCATAATGTTTATTATAAGAACCGATCGTCTGTACATGCAATGCATAACTTTCATTGACTTTGATCTTCTTTGGCAATGTGTCTAACATGGTCAGATAAATTGTTCTTTTTTGTTCTAACATAGCAAGTGCCGACTCTGCACTATATAACAGTTCCATCTGCTTTGGCAGGATATATCCCTTTTCAAGTCTGCCTTCCATACTCTCACGAAATTCCGTTTCAATTGCTTCTGCTTTCTCCATGCAAAGTTGTACATCATCAACAAAGAACAGTGTATTTTGACGATCAAAGTAATCAAAGAAACTGCCCTGTCCGATTGAAAAATACGGAACAAAGCTTTCTAAGCCATCTCTTTGTCCATATTCCCGGTACTCTTCTTCTAACGCTTTGATCATCTCATTGCATCGGTTGACGGCTTCATGGTTTTTCTCTTGTCGAAAATGCTCGATATTCTTTTTCTGATCCTTTTTCATTGCTGCAAATGCTTCTGTGATCTGTGCTTTTGTCACAATAAATTCAGAAGCCGGAAAGATCATAAGGCTCTCGATCCTTTCGATCGAACGCTGGCTTTCGACATCAAACGAACGGATCGTGTCAATCTCATCTCCCCAAAGTTCTACACGATAAGGACAGTCTGCCGTAATTGGGAAAATATCCGCAATCCCACCACGCACAGAAAAATCACCGGGATTTTCGACCTGACTTTGCCTTTTGTATCCCATGTCGATCATTCGGACAATAAAATTTTCAAGATCCATCGTATCGCCTTCCGTCACAAATTGCATGGCTCTCTGATAAACCGATAGGTCGAAAAGATGCTCCATTCCAGCATCCATTGTTGTGATGATCGTTCCATTTTCCTGTGTCAAAAGTGCCTGTATCGCTTTCAGACGTTCGACCGTGATTGCATTTCCATGTACATCGGCACTGTAAAAGATCACATCCTTTGCCGGAAAATACAATACATTTTTATCAAACATCTTATAGTCTTCAAGCATTTCTCTGGCTTTGATCTCATTTTGCACGACAATAACAGACCATCCTTTTTCTTTTGACAGTCCATAAATAAAATGTGCCTTTTGCGAATCCATGCAACCTGAAATATGCATAGGCAGACGTTCTCTGTCTATGCATTCTTTGGCACTGCTATATGCATTTATCTCCTGTAAAGGCTGTAATAACGTTTTCATTTTTCCCCTCTTTATCCGTTAAACCGGTTCATGGCGGTACGGGTATCCTCCGTGATCATGACTTCACACGCCTGTACTACTTTTTCTAATGCTTCCCGGATCACCGGTTCTTCTTCTTTGGCGAAACGCCCCAGAACATAATCGGCAAGATCCCAGCCTTTTGGCTTCTCTCCCACACCGATGCGGATCCTCGGAAATTCCTGACTTCCCAGATGTGCAATGATATTCTTGATCCCATTGTGACCGCCTGCACTTCCTTTTTCTCTGATACGAAGCTTTCCCGGAGCCAGATTGATATCATCATAAATAATGATCAGCTCATCGGTCGGATCGACCTTATAATAATCAACCAACTCTCTGACACTTTCCCCACTCAGGTTCATATAGGTCAATGGTTCTGCCAAAAGCACCTTTTGACCGGCAATCACACCTTTGCCGCAAAGTGCTTTGTGCTTCTTCATATCCAGTGAAATGTTGTTTGCATCTGCTAACGCTGTGATCGCAGAAAAACCAATATTGTGTCTTGTTCCATTGTATTTACTTTCCGGGTTTCCAAGTCCCACTATGATATACATCTTCGTTCTCCATTCTGCTAACTGTTTCGTCATACCGTGTTCCGGTTATGTACCATGCCGTTTCTGTCCGGCATTACTGTTTCTTGTATTTATACTTTGTAGTGCTGCTTTTATACCAGGTCACTAATAATGTTTATTAGTACGGGCTTCACCTAAATGTACGGTTTCACCTTTATACTTTGCTAAAGCTTCATGATCGACAATATGACGGTTATCCATTGTTTTCATGATATCTACAATATGTACTCCACTGGCAACCGAACTGTCTGCCAGATTTAAGATCTGGTTGTCACGGAATGATAATACAAACGGATGTAAGATATCGGTCGGATTTTCTGTAATTACCAGACCTTTGTCTCCATTGCTCAGATCAACACAGACACCCGGCTGCAACACATTAATGCTGTCGACCAATGCCTGCACAACGAGCTGATCGTATCCGTTTGCTCCGTCTAAAAGGTAACGAAGTGCCGTAATCTCTGACATCGGTTCTTCTTCAAACTTCATCGCTGTCATCGTATCAAATACGGAAGCTACTTTTAAGATTTCTACCTCATTGATCTTTTTGGTATTTTGAATAACATCTGCATCTCCAATCTGATACAGATCACGCATCGCAAGTGTTGTTGTTCTCTTTACCCCTGCATCCAGCTCATAATCTTTGTTGATCAACTGATATCCTGCATAATAATAGGTATTGATCTTCTTTTCATCTTCCTCTGACCTCTCTTCTTTCTTGATCTTGCGCAGTGCAAGCGGCATCATAAGTTCACCGATATCATGAAGAATACCTCCAACGACCACATCAAGCTGTGCTTTAAAATCAAGTTCCATCTTTTTCGAGATCAATGCACATAAAATAGCTGTGTTCAATGCATGTTTATAAACATAATCTTCTGTACTGCGTAAGTTTTGTACAAAATTAATCTTGTGATATAAAGAACCGTATTTCTTGATCACCTGATTAGCAAAGGGATACATCCCCTTTGGTTCTTTCTGTGCTGCCACATCATCAAGGATATCACGTATTGTAAAGATCGCCATTGCCTGAAAACGCTCAAACTCAATATCATCTTCACTCATTGGTGGAACCGGCTCTGCAGGCTCAAGAATATAGACACCGATCAATCCAAAGTTCTGAATGCTGACAATACCCTGTCTGGTCAGTTTCGAATTACGTTCATACAGCATAACACCATTTTTATTATAAATGGGCTTTGCCAGGCGCATCCCTGTTTTCAATTCATCCGATTTTATAAATAACATATGCTTCCCTTACTCCTTTTCAGACCTTTTCTCCTGCAAATTGCTCGTAACACGGTTATAAAGTTCCAATGCTGCATTATATCCCATGTTTTTCTGTCTGTGATTGACTGCTGCCGATTCACAGATAACTGCGATATTTCGTCCCGGACGAACCGGAATCGAATGACATACGACCTGATTGCCTAAGAATTCAATATACTGCTCTTCCAGTCCTAATCTGTCATATTCCTGCTCTTTGTCATATTCTTCCAGTTTAATGACCAGATTGATCTCCTGCTCATCCTTTACACTTTCTACACCAAACAATGTCTTGGCATCAATAATACCGATACCTCGTAATTCAATAAAATGTCTTGTGATATCCGGTGCACTTCCAATCAAAGAACTGTCGCTGACTCTCTTGATCTCAACAACATCATCCGATACCAGACGATGACCGCGATGGATCAGCTCTAATGCGACTTCTGATTTACCGATACCGCTTTCACCCATGATCAGAACACCTTCACCATAGATATCAACCAATACACCATGTACCGAACATCTTGGTGCAAGTTCTGTATTCAGCCAGCGGATCAGTTCTGCCATAAACGGAGAAGTTGCTTTACGGCTTCTCAAAAGCGGTACATTGTATTTGTTCGCCAGTTCGACGATCTCATCTTCGATCCAGATCTCACGGCAATAAATGATACATGGAGGCTTTGGTGATTCTTCACTGCCACACATAATGCGTTCCATTACCTCAACACTTCGTTCAATACCGATTTTTTGCATATAAGTATGTTCTACATGACCGATGATCTGAATACGGCTGGAATCAAAATAATCAAAATAACCTGCTAACTGTAATGCCGGACGATTGACTTCTGTCTGTGTGATCTTGACATGGTCGATATCGAGATCCGGTGTACAATTCTCTAACTCTAATTTGTCTGCTAATTCCTTTAATGTTACATTATATCCACTACCTTGCATAATCTTTCCTCCATTCTTTTATTATGTACTCTCGGAATTTTCTATTCAGAAGATTCCGGAAACGCATTATTTCGTTTTTTTGTAAATTTATTCTTTTTTCTTTGATCTTGCTTTTGGCATGCTTTATTTTTGCTTTTCTTGTATCTGCTTTTGGCATGCCCTGCTTTTGCTGTTCTTCATCGGCTTTTGATCTGCGTGTTTTTATTTTTCTTCCTCAATAAAAGCACTACTCTGTCTGTTATTATGGAAGAACTCATACACCTGCTTTGCAGCCCGTTCATTCATGGTATCCACCTGTGCCAGCTCTTCTACCGATGCATCGCGGATTTTTTCTAATTCCTTAAAATAGCGCATCAGGGCTTTTCTTCTCTTTTCGCCGATTCCCGGAATATCATCTAAGATTGATCTGACTTGTGTTTTGCTTCGTAACGACCTATGGTATTCGATTGCAAAACGATGTACTTCATCCTGAATTCTGGTCATCAGATGAAATCCTTCGCTGTCAGTCTCGATTGGGATCTCTCTTTCCTGAAAGAACAATCCTCTGGTACGATGCTTGTCATCCTTTACCATACCACAAACAGGAATTGCTAACCCAAGTTTGTCTAATACTTGCTGTGCAATGTGCACCTGGCCTTTTCCACCATCCATCATGATCAGATCCGGGAAACGTGTAAAGCTTCCAAGATCGGTGTTCCAGTCTTTCTCTTTGAGATTCTTCCTTTCTTCCAAACCATGCTGAAAACGTCTACTCAGCACTTCTTCCATACTTGCATAATCATCCGGGCCCTGTACGGTCTTAATTCGAAACTTCCGGTAATCGCTTTTCTTTGGTTTGCCGTTTTCAAAGACTACCATCGAACCGACTGACTGAAAACCATTGATATTAGAAATATCATACGATTCAATACGTAAGACTCCTTTTATGCCCATCCAGCCGCATATCTGTGCCATTGCACCGGAGGTTCTCTCTTCTTCCCGACGGATCTTTTCGCTGTCTTGTGTCAGAACCATTGCCGCATTCTTATGTGCAAGCTCCATCAGACGCTCTTTTTGACCTTTTTGTGGAACGATCACGCTGACTTTGCTTCCTCTTCGCTGTGTCAGCCATTCTTCGATCAGATGACTATCCTGTATCTCATATTCTACCATGACTTCACGCGGAATAAAAGGTGTTCCAGCATAAAACTGCTTGACAAATGCCTGCAAGATCTCATCATTGCCGTCCCCACCGATTCCCTTCAGATAAAAATGATCCCTGCCGATCATTTTTCCTTCCCGGACAAAGAAAACCTGTACGACTGCTTCTTCATTCGTAGATGCAACGGCAATGATATCCCGGTCTACACCGCCGAAGTCTGTAATCTTCTGGCGAATCTCTACTTTTTTCACGCTTTCGATCAGATCACGATAATTCGCTGCATCCTCAAACTCTAGATTATCGGAAGCTTTTTGCATCTTCTCCTGTAAGACTTCGATCACTTCGCGATAATCTCCTTCTAACAATTTGAGTGCCTTGTCAAAATTTTTGCGGTATTCTTCTTTGGAAATATAGCCCTGACAAGGGGCATCACATTGTTTGATATGATAATTCAGGCAAGGTCTCTGCTTTCCTTCATCTTTTGGCAATGCCCGGTTGCAGGTACGCACATGATAGATCTTTTGCGCCATTTCTATCGCATTCTTGGCCGTCCCCTGACTGGTAAACGGTCCGAAATAACGTGATTTGTCTTTTTTTTGCTGGCGGCAATAGATCAGGCGCGGATAATCTTCATATACCGTTGCCCGTATAAACGGATAGGTCTTATCATCCTTTAACATTGTGTTATACTTTGGCAGATGTTCTTTGATCAGGTTATTTTCCAATACCAAAGCTTCCACTTCCGAATCGGTGATGATATATTCAAAATGATCGATATGCGAGATCATCTGCTGAATCTTTGGTGTAACACGACGGCTGCTTTGAAAATACTGTCGCACGCGGTTCTTGAGGCTGATCGCTTTCCCGACATAGATGATCGCATCTTTTTTATCATGCATCAGATAAACACCGGGCTTTGCCGGCAGCTTTTTTAACTCTTCTTCTATATTAAACATCTTGTTCTCCCAGACATTGTGATCGTTGCGATTTTCTATTGCTTTTTATCCTATATAGTATACATTTTTTGTTCGTCTTTGTAAATTTGAACTGCTCAATATCCTTTCCCAAAAAAAGAACAGACCGCCAATATCATTCTGCCTGCTACAGAAAACATTGAAAAGTCTGTTCCTTATTTTGGTTATTTTAAATACTTTTTATCCGATTACTTTCTTTTTGCCGTAATCTATTTTCAGGAAGCCCTGTAATCCGATCTCCCGGCTGTCAATACTTTTGTTTTCCGGTCTGTCATGTTCAGCCTATATACTTTTAGCCTATCTTTTTTTCTCTTTGCTCTATCCTAAAATCTTTTTCAGATCCTGCTGTGGTGTGCTGGTAGGCGAAATTGCATAATGCTCTACCAGATATTGCAATACATTTTGTGACAGGAATGCCGGAAGTGTCGGTCCCAGATAAATATTTTTGATTCCGAGATGAATCAGTGTCAGCAAAATACAAACTGCTTTCTGTTCATACCAGGAAAGGATCATCGAAAGTGGCAGTTCATTGACATCACATTCAAATGCTTTCGAAAGTGCAATCGCAACCTGAATGGCACTGTATGCATCGTTACACTGTCCCATATCCATAATGCGTGGCAGACCATTGATCTCGCCAAGATCCAGATCATTAAAACGATATTTCCCACATGCCAGAGTCAGAATGATCGAATCTTTTGGTGTCTCTTTGACAAAGTCTGTATAATAATTTCTTCCGGCTCTTGCACCATCGCAGCCACCGACTAAGAAGAAATGACTGATATCTCCGGATTTTACGCCCTCGATGACTTTATCAGCAACGCTAAGCACTGTGCCATGACCAAATCCTGTCATCACGTATTTACCGCCATTGATACCGCTTCGTTCCTGATCTTCCTGATATCCGCCAAGTTCTAATGCTTTTTCAATGACCGGTGTGAAATCTTTCTTATCATCAATGTGTACGATCTCAGGATATGATACTACTTCTGTAGTAAACACACGATCCGCATAACTTGGTTTGACTGGCATCAGACAGTTTGTTGTGAACAGAAATGCACCCGGTACATTTGCAAATTCTTTCTGCTGGTTCTGCCATGCTGTTCCAAAGTTCCCTTTCAAATGAGCATATTTTTTCAGTTTCGGATAACCATGTGCCGGCAGCATTTCACCATGTGTATACACATTGATCCCTTTTCCTTTTGTCTGCTCTAAAAGCAGTTCTAAATCCTTGAGGTCATGACCACTTACCACAATAAACGGTCCTTTTTCAATCTGTAAACTTACTTTGGTCGGTTCAGGTGTTCCATAGCTGGTGGTATTTGCCTGATCGAGCAATGCCATACATTGCAAGTTGACTTCTCCTACTTCGAGAACAACCGGCAAAAGCTGTTCCATGCCAAGCTCCTGACTAATCGTTTGTAATGCTTTATAGAAAAATGCATTGACTTTTTCATCCCGGTATCCAAGCATTTCTGCATGATAAGCATACGCAGCCATACCACGTATTCCAAATAAAATTAAGGATTTCAGGGAACGAATATCTTCATCGGCATCCCATATCTGCTTCATATCATAATCCGTAGCTGCCATACAGCCACACTGACTTGCAAGCTCCTGTGTCCTATCGTGGATCTTTTGGATCATTTCAAATATGGTATTCTGATTAAAATTCACATTTGTGATCGTTGTAAAAAGTCCCTCAATGATCAGGCGGTCTGTCTCCGGTTCGTTTGGACATCCTTTGCAAGTATTTGCTAAGGCGATCATGGCTCCCGTCAACTGATCCTGTAACACTGCTACTTTGGCATCTTTACCACAAACTCCAGCACTGCCGGTACAACCTGTACATCCTGCTGTCTGTTCACATTGAAAACAAAACATCTTTTTTTCCATTTTTTCTATCCTTTCTTTGGATTCATGCTTTGACAAATAGTATCATGCCCTAAAAAGCATTTATTCTTTCACTTTTTACAAAAGCAGTGTTTCATCCGCTTTTGTAACGTCAGGTAGAATTTGCCTGATCTGTTGTCTGATCTGTCTTTCGCATGAAAATGTGATTGATTTGATAGCTGCATTATGTCATAATTTCTACAACAAGAATGTTGTTATAACAACAAACAGGAGATTTTTATGAAAAATATTGATTTTTTAATGACAACCCCTCTCTGGAAAGGGCTGAAAGAAGAAGAAATCGAAGCCATTTTACCCTGCCTTCGGTCAGAAGAAAAATTTATTAAAAAAGGGGAATTTGTTTATCGGATGGGCGATCCGATCTCCTCTCTCGGAGTCCTTTTGCAAGGAAAACTTTCGATTGAGCATGATGATCTCTGGGGTAACAAAACGATTCTCAGCATGATCACCCCCGGAAACATTTTTGCCGAAACGTATGCCTGTGTACCTGGTGAACCGCTTATGGTCAATATCGTTGCGATAGAAGACAGTCGTATTCTCTGCCTGAATATGCTTCATTTACTGACAACCTGCGAACGTTCCTGCCCGCATCACAACAAATTGATCCGTAACCTTTTAGCGATCCTCGCACAAAAAAATTTGCATCTTTCCCGCAGAAGTTTTCATACTGCTGCCAAAACCATACGTGCAAGACTGCTTTCCTATCTGTCATACGAAGCTTCCAGACAGGGAAGTCTTTCTTTTGACATTCCATTTAACCGCCAGCAGCTTGCGGATTATCTGAATCTGGACCGCAGCGCATTGTCTAATGAACTCAGCAAGATGCAAAAAGAACAGATCATTATCTGTCATAGAAATCATTTTTTGCTGCATACGGATTCTTTTGACGAAATGGATTTTTAAATGTTTTGATCTTTTATTACAGTATCATGTAAAACAATCCGGTTCTTTTCATGCAATAGATTTTTAAATATTCTGCTGCTTTTTGAAACAGTAATCAGTTATTCTATTGCTTTTTGAAATGGTAATCATTTTTAACACAATTTACAGCAATGATTACGAATTCTTCTGTACAGAATGCAAAATCAATTATATAATAAGAGAATATGCTGCATAAAAAACAGAAAGGTATTTTTTATTTATGATTATTACAATTATTGAAAAAGTGTATTCATTTCTTTGGGGAGATCTGATCACATTGCCATTACCGGGTGGCGGAACACTCGGCATTTCTCTTTTAATCCTATTATTGATCCCAACCGGCATTTATTTTACGATCCGTACAAAATTTCTACCGATCCGTTTATTTCCTGATATGATCAAGGCTCTGCTGGAAAAGAAAGAGGACAAAAGCAGTCTGTCTTCTTTGCAAACGCTATTAGTCTCAACGGCTACCCGTGTCGGCATGGGAAATCTTGTCGGTGTGGTTGCCGCAATTTCTGCCGGTGGTGCCGGTGCAGTCTTCTGGATGTGGATCACGGCTTTGATCGGTTCTTCAACAGCTTTTATCGAAGCAACGCTGGCACAGTTATATAAACAAAAAGATCCTTTATATGGCGGATTCCGGGGCGGTCCGGCATATTATATCCATGCTTTTATAGAAGAAAAACAGAAACGGCATAAGAAAAGAAATCTGCTCTCTGTACTATTTGCGATTTCCGGTCTGATCTGTTGGTGCGGTATCAGCCAGGTCATCAGCAATTCGGTTGTATCTTCTTTCAAAAATGCATTTTCGATTCCTCCAATCTATACCGTTGTTGTATTGGTGATTCTGTCAGCCATCATTGTTCTTCGCAAAAATGCGACGGTAAAAGTATTAGATATGATGGTTCCTGTTATGGCAGTTTGTTACTTTACAATTACCATTTTGATCATCGTTTTGCATATTCATCTCCTTCCAAGTATCTTTTCACGGATTATTCATGAGGCTTTTGGACTGCGTCAGGTGGCTGCCGGTGGTTTTGGTGCAGTTTTGATGAACGGTATTAAGAGAGGACTTTTTTCTAATGAAGCCGGTTCGGGTTCTGCTCCCTGTGCCGCAGCCGCAGCAGAATGTGACCAGCCGGTCAAAGCAGGACTGGTACAGGCTCTCGGTGTTTTTATCGATACGATCGTTATTTGCAGTTGTACTGCCATGATCATGCTTCTTGCCCCCGAAAAACTCGTCAAAGGATTACAGGGCATGGATCTTTTACAGGCTGCAATGAAATACCATCTTGGAGATTTCGGTGTTATTTTTATTGCCGCAACCTTATTTCTGTTTAGTCTGTCTACGTTCCTTGGCATTCTTTTCTATGCCAGAAGCAATGTCTCTTATTTATTTGGTGACAAATGGATCTGGCAGACTGCCTATAAGGTTCTTGCCTTGATCATGCTCTTTATCGGTGGACTTGCCGCCTATACATTTGTCTGGGATCTGGGAGATGTCGGAATCGGATTAATGACCATCTTTAATGTAATAATCCTGTATCCACTTGGCGGTAAAGCTTTAAATGAATTAAAACTGTACGAAAAAGAAAAGAAAGAAAAAAGGAACTAAAAAAGTGCAAAGCCTGCGCTTTGTCAAAAGTTTAATATTCCATTAAACTTTGCAAGAATTGCAATAGCAATTCTTGTTGGTGTGCCACTACTGTACGAGCAGTTTTCTATGTGCCACTACTGTACAAGCAGTTTCCTATCTTCTCTGACGGTATTTTTTACGGATATATTGTCCGGTTTTCGACAAGTCTTTCTTGGTCCATGCACCGGTCTTTTTGCAGCCCGGCCGAAGCAATGCGCTGGATTCATTTTTATTCGACAGACTCCAGCAAAAATAGCTGACATTTCTTTTATCCAGTCTTGTAAGCCAGCGGCTGGTGGAACTTGTACTGATTGCACCATTTCCACTTGCTGCTGTCATACCAAATTCCGTGACGATCACGGGAATCCCCTTTTTTCTCGCAAGATCTAACTTAGCCGGCAGATATTTATTATGACTCCATTCATTTGCATAAAAATGCAAAGAATACATCACATTTTTTACATTTTTGAGTGGACTGTCTGCGACCTCCACATGCGTGCCATCCGATCCTAACTGTGACCATGTAGGCGTTCCTACGATCACGATCGCTTTTGCATCCTTTTTCCGAATCACTTTAGTCACCGACTGCGCATAAGACCGGATCGTTTTCCAACTGCATCCGTTTGGTTCATTGCATATCTCATAAAGAACATTTTTCTGCTTTTTGTACTTGGCTGCCATTGTTGCAAAGAAACGCTTTGCTTCTTTGATATGCTGTTTCGGGTTGCCATCACTCAGGATATGCCAGTCAATGATCACATACATACCAAGCTTTGTCGCATATTGTACTCCCTCTTCCACTTTTGTCCGAAGGGCTTTTTTGTCTCCGCCGGAACAGTAGCCGTTATATTCAGAGGTGTACATAGCAAGACGGATTGCATTAACTCCCCAGTCATCACGAAGTGTACGAAAAGCCGCTTCGTTCACATAAGGCGAGCCAACATCCCAGTTGATGCCATGCGTACTGACTCCACGCAGTTGAAATTTTTTTTGCGACTGATCGACCAGATCCACCCCTTTGACAGAAAGCCTGCCATGCCGGGCAAGAGGCGTCTTTGCATTCATCTGGCTGGCTGTTGCTGCCGTGCCGGACATGCCAAACATTCCGCTTCCAATACACATTGCAAAAATAAGACCGATTACAGCTATGATATGCTTATTTTTCCGTTTTTCCTTATACGTTCTTTTCATGTTGATCCCCCAATATACTTAATATACTCTCGGAATCTTCTGAACGAAAAGTTTCAAGATGGATTTTTGATATACTGCCGAAAAATTCATTTTGAGAAGATACCGTGGGTACATCTTATAAAAAATATAAGGTGTCAAAAACTTTTTCAAATATCCGATTTCGCTTCGGAAAAGGTTTTACAACAGAACAAAATCTTTTGCAAAACCTTTGTTTCCAAATGATACAGCTTATCTTCTAAAATTTCTGACACCTTATATTCTAATGTATTCTATGATTCAAGTGAATAATAAACAAGGCAACTCGCAGCAATTAACCAAAATAACCCTGTGACTGTTTGTCACTGTCTTTTGCCTGTCCGTATGTCTTATAATGTTCAATGACTTCTGCCATCTGCTCATCCGATAAAACATTCGGAGTACCGATCGCCATCGCACGCCATTCAACCTGTGCACACCATTCGCATGTCAGGGCAACTGCAAATGCTTTCTCTAAAGAATCACCATATGCTACCATACCATGATTTGCCATCAAAAGTGCCTTGCTGTCAGACTTGCGGAGACAATCACGAACTTTTTGTGCCAGTTCCGGTGTACCATATGTCTCATACGGAACGGTTGGAACCGTTGCAACACCTGCATCTGCGATCGCATAATGTGTTGCTTTCAGATCCACTCCTGCACAGGCAAGTGTTGTACAATACATAGAATGTGCATGAACAACTGCACGTGCATCCGGTTTCTCTAAATAAAATGCTGCATGAAGTCCGCTTTCGCTTGATGGCTTACATTTGCTGTCAACCACATTTCCCTGAAGATCCATCACAACAACATCCTCTGCTTTCGTTTGTGCATAAGGCACACCGGATGGACTGATCACCATATATCCGCTCTCCGGATCATACATACTGATATTACCTGCTGTACCAATCGTAAGTCCTGATGATATCAGCTTGTTTCCATACTCAACGACTTTTTGTCTTAATTCTTCTAATAACATAATAATCCTGTCCTTTTCTCCATATTTGTCAGTGCTTAACTGCTCTTTTCATTCTACCATGTTTGATTAGAATACACAATGATTTTCACTCTTCTACATATTCCCGGTACAGTTCACATACTCTGTCCTGCATTTTCTTTACAATATCTTCCGGTTCGATCAGCTTAATTCCTGCTCCCAATCCGATCAGCCAACCAAAGAAATTATTGCTGACGGCAACATCTGCAGTTACTCTGAAATGGCTGTCATCTTCTTTTCGCATCTGCACATCTCTTCCAAAGCGATCTAATATCACTCCGGCAAATTGATTCTCACAGATCATCGTGACAGATTGCACTTCTCCATCAAACATGCTGAATCTTTTCTTGGTATAAGCTGTAATATCCATCTTTTGAAACTGCGCACGTCCTTTTCTTGGCTCTGTAAGCAGTCCGATCCGGATCATCTTGTCAACACGAAAATGTTTCAAAATACCGGCGACACTATCATAACCAACCATGTAATAATTTTCATGATCCCAGACAAGCCCCCACGGTGAAATCTGATAAAATGCCCCATCATGACGCAATTCCATTTCTTTATCCACATTCCATTGATAATATTGAAACTCTATCATCACATTTTTATCAATTGCACTATGTATAATGTCAACATTATAATAGATACTTTCATTCATCGTCTTGATCCTTCCATGCACATAGACCTGTCGGTTCAGTTTCTGTGCATCATATTTGCTGACAAATCGCTCTAATTTTTTAATTAATTGGCGGGATTTTTTCTCTGTAATGAACTTTGATGACTGTACTGCATCTACAAGCAGCTTAAGTTCTGCAAGTTCCAGCTCTCGTGCGCCAACATAGTAGTACACAGTACGGTCTCTTTGTTCCCGCTGAATGTCGATCCCATAAAACCGCAGTAATTCAAAATCCGAATAAATACTTTTTCGTTCCGCACTAATGTCATACGCTGCTAATTTGTCAATGATCTCTGCCATGCTCAAACCATGCTCATCATCGGTATTTTCCAGCATGATCTGCATTAAATATAGTAATTTTAATTTCTGATTCGTACTTTTTGCCATAATCTCCTCCATTTTTCATTTCTCTTATCCGACTTTATCTTCTACAAGTTCTTCACTTTTCAAAAGATGCATCTTTTTCTCTTCGTTTTGAGAAATGAAAACACCTCAACGATGATTACTTTGTCAGACTAATCATCCATTTCGTCTTCCCAGTCGTCATAGGCTTCATCATATCCATAATCATAAGCAGATTCACTTTTATCATTTCCAAATTCATCTTCAGCATAATCTTCAGCATAATCATCTGCGTAATCGTCCGGATTATCATAGTCATACATATCGGAATTAATACTGTTTTTTCCTTTTCCGGAATATGACTTGCTATATGAACTGCCGTTATTTCTTGTACTGCCATAAGAAGGAGATTCTGTTGGCTGAGCAGATGGGGACGGACTGCTTTGGAAAGATGAATGATGATCAGAATACGTTTTACCTGACGATTTATGCCGATAGCAATAAATGCTATCTTCCGCACGTTCATTATCGCAACCTGTGTAAAGGCATTTTGAGTTTTCTCTATCTGCGTCTCCGATCGCACTGAACACAGCTATCATTACAATAATTCCTATCAATCCTAAAAATACCGGCATTCCTGAATTATTCTTCATGTTAACGACCCCCAATCCTCATATAAGCAATTTCTCTCTTGTTTTTTTATTTAATTGTATTATAAAAAATAAGGAGTCCAATAAAAACACCTCGCAAGTAAAACTTATGTTCTGAAATTTTCTATCTCCCAAACGCTCTCTAATCTTCCCGCTTTTTCCCCCAGAAAAACAACGCAACCGTTCCCGGTCCGGTATGACTTCCGATCGTTGTACCAATATAATTGATCTTTACCTTGCCATGAAGCTTTGGGAATCTTTCTTCGACTAATCTTGCAACTTCTTTGGCATCTTCAATGCAGGCAGATTGTGAAATATAACATTTTCCGGAATAATCCAGTCCATCCTGTGCATTTTCTTCCATCCTGTCAACGATCGCACGAATAACTTTTTTCTTGGTACGGATCTTAAATCTTGGGATCAATCTTCCCAAATAATCCATATTTAACAGCGGACAGATGTTTAGAAGCGATCCAATCGCACCTGCGGTCTTTGATATTCTGCCACCCTTGATATAAAATGAAAGATCTGTAGAAAAGAACCAATGATGCACATTGAGCTTATATTCTTCTGCCCAGTTATATAGTTCTTCTATCGTCTTACCATCCTTACGCATTGCAGCAAGTGTATCCATAAGCAGTCCATAACCGGAAGAAGCTCCGAGCGAGTCTACAATGAAGATCTTGCGGTCAGGATATTTCTCTGACAATTTTTCTTTTGCAATATTTGCAGAATTAACCGTACCGGAAATGCCGGAAGACAGGCACAAATGCAACACATCTTTTCCATCTTTTAAGAATCCTTCAAAATATTCCTCATACTCTTCTGCGTTGACCTGTGATGTTTTTGTATCTGCCCCCTGTGCCATTTTCTGATAAAACAGGTCAAACGGCATCGTCTGACCGAGATCGTCTGCATATTGTTTTCCATCCATTTCATAATGAAAACAAATATATTTTACATCCATCTCTTCGAATTGTTCCTTTGTCAGATCTGCTGTAGAACAACAGCTTAAAATATAATCAGCCATAACATTCTTCCTTTCTGCTTACTCCATTTTTTTTGCTATTCATACTCTGATATGCCTATTACAGGCTAACCTTCTAATCCTAATTAAACTATAGCATATTACGCATTATAAATTCAATAAAAACACCATCCTCAAAGCGTGACCTTGTGTCTTTTTTCTTGATATGATATAATTTATAAAATTTTTATTTATATAAGGAGGAGACACTTAAATGCATATTTCAAATTTTCAAAACTATTCTGATATCAAAAGATCTAATATTTCTATATTGCTAGGCTATGGATTAATGAATGTTATTCTTGTCATATGTTATCTGCTAGAAGTTTTAAAAGGCAGCCGTACCATTTCCTACTATATTATTTTCTGTATTTTAGCGTTACTTCCTTTCTTTGTAACCGTTGCAGAATACAAACACAACCCGGAATCTGAAAAGATTAAGGTCATGTTGCCAATCGGCTTTGGTATTTTTTATTGTTTTATCATTTTTACAACATTTTCACCGGTAGCATATGTCTATTCTCTGCTTATAGCAGCATTGTTAATCTGTTATGGCAGTCCCCGATTGAGTGCACTTTATATGTCAGCAACATTTCTTGCTAATATTGTTCAGATTGTATATGGCTTTTTCACCAATCATTACACATCTAATGATTTGCCGAATATTGAAATCCGAATTGCATCTTATCTTCTGTTTTCTCTTTATCTGATCGTGAGTGCAAACAATATCAATACCTCTAATGATAAAAAACTAAAAACCATGGAGCAGGATAAAGAGCAAATTTCAAATATGATGAATCAGCTCATGGCTGCATCAAAACAACTTGCAACAAGTATAGGGATTGTTTCCGAAAAGATGAATATACTGGAAGCATCTACCAATCATACAATGGCATCAATGCAGGAAGTTACGCAAGGAACCACAGACACTGCTGAATCGATTCAATTACAGCTGGAAAAAACAAATCAGATTCAGAATACAATAGAACAAGTCAAAAACAGATCTTCTGTTATGACAGAAGCGTTAGAGGATACGCGTGCTGAATTAAATTCTTCCCGTGAAAATATTGATACACTAATTGATCGCACAAAGATATCTAATGATGCAAATGAAAATGTTTCAAAAGAGCTTGAAGAACTTAACACATATACCGTTCAAATGCACTCTATCATTGAATTAATCGATAATATCACTACACAAACAAGCTTACTTGCATTAAATGCAAGTATTGAAGCAGCCAGAGCCGGAGAAGCAGGAAGGGGATTTTCCGTTGTTGCTTCCGAGATTTCAAATCTTGCTACTCAAACACAAGATGCAACAGTTGATATTACTACATTAATTGAAAATATTTCTAAAGAATTAGAAGAAGTGATTCGTGTTATTGCTCAAATGATTGAAAATGCAAAGGAGCAAAATAAAGCTGCAAGCAACACTGCAAAGAGCTTTTCAGCCATTGCAGATAAAACCACAATGGTGTATGAAGAAGCAGCACAAATGAAATCCATTGTTGCAGAACTTACTAATGCAAATAATATTATTGCTTCCGGTATAGAAACAATATCGGCAGCTACAGAAGAAGTTACTGCTCATTCAAACGAAACTTATGAAATCACCTCCGAAAACACAAAAACAACTGCCGAGATCGGTCGAATCATTGAAGAACTTGACCAGATGACAAAAGATCTGACAACACTAAATGTCTAATCTTTCATCGGTCACTTTTATGGCACTTCTGCCATTATGATATAAAATCCGTCTTTTAAAAAAGGTATCATGAATCGTTTTTACTGCCTCATGATACCTTTTCTTTTATTGCTAAAACATTATATCTTACGACCAATCACAACTCTACAGGGATGATTTACCCAAAATCGTATCTTCTTTCTTTTAACATCATTGTGTGATTTTAATATATTAACAGCAGATCCGTTTTTATTCATTTGATATACGTACATCTTACTTTTTTTATCTGTATGTGATCGCTGATAACCGAGTTCTATCGTAATTTTTCCTTTTTTGATACTACTTATTTTTTTCTTCTTTGCATCTATAATAGAAAACTCATACGCAAAACGTTTTCTGTTGGTTTTCTTTATCTTTGACAGAATTTTTTTAGAACCTATCTTTTTAAGGGTCAAGGACACCTCTTTTGCGGTCTGTTTTCTAATCGTTCTCAAAGCCTTTAAATCCAGTGTGAGGCGCATATTTCCATTGTCCCATTGTAGTTCCCGGATCTTTTTATCTGTCAAATAATGCAATGTTGCGCGATCTAATCTGCATCTCAGATTCTTTCTGTTTTGCATCTTAAATCTAACTTTTATAACAACCTTCCTTCTCTGCTTCGCAGTTTTCTTTTCTACTTTTTCAATCGCTCTCTTTACAAAGCTATAATTATTCTTTGCATATTTCTTTGCAAAAGAAGACTTTATTATAACAAGGATTTCTGCTTTCTTTTGTGACGTATTCTTATTTTCCAATATTGTTACACTCTGTCCATCCTTAGATTGCTCTGTGGCTTTTGTCGATACGGTCGGAACTGTCTCTCCCGGTGTAGCCGTTGGTGATACAGGCGGTGCTGTCTCTCCCGGTGTGACTGTTGGGGATGCAGGCGGTGCTGTCTCTCCCGGTGTGATTATTGGTGATGTAATCGGAACTGTCTCTCCCGGTGTAACCGTTGGTGATGTAGTCGGTACTGTACTAGCACTTGGTGCAATTGTTGGGGACACAGTCGGATTCTCGCCTGGTGTTACCTGTGAATCTTTCTTTTTCTGATAATAATATGTAACATCTGTTTCTGCTTCTGTAACAGTGATCCGGTCCTGATTCACACTATTTCCCACATAAGTATAATCCGACAGATCCGGTTTTCTTAAAACATATGTTGTATTTGCAGGTACATATACCATAGCTGTTGCTGCATCCGGGATCACACTGCTTGTTCCGTCTGCATTCTTCAACTGATAATGAATATTGACTGTATTCCAGGTCTGTCCGGCTGTTTTATCTGTGGCCAATACTTTTCCTGTATCAATATCAATCACTTTTCCCTCTAATATATCACCTTTGACCAAACCTGAGACATTGCTAAAAACAATGGAAAGAGACTCTCGCGCTGCATCCGGATCATACCAATTACTAAGTGCCGGTATTGTAAATTCTTTTTCTTCATGATATTTGATCGTAATACCATTTGCATCTTTAATACTAAAGCTCATTTTCAGATGTTGTTCCTGATTGACCATATTTTGCACAACAGTACGAAATTCCAAATCTTTTTCATTTGCTTTTGTAATGTTTTTCTCACTGATCCTGTATTTTTCGCTATCACGATCCAGTGTACCGGTTCGACTATGCGGGGTTGAAATCTCCGGATCAGCTACATATAACTTCTGAGGACAATTGACATAGTCCGTATTATTTAATTTTCTTGCCAGCTCCATTTTACATACTTCGCAAAAAGGCTGTCCTGCCCATCTCATCATACATTCACGACTTGGTGCAAACGCTGTCTCGGTTCCGGCCATTGTGATCCCAATTCCCCGAAAGCCCAGCAATTTACTCCACTTAATACTATCTGCGTCAGAAGTGGCAGAAGTATTTGGTTTATTGGTATATCGCTCATACTCATCTCCCAGACCGCCAATACTGTGAGAAACCTCATGAGTCATAGCAGTACCACTGCTGTTATCTTCTGAATTCGTTGAAAATGAAAAAAGTGAATTGATCGATGCTCCAAAATCGCCATTTGTATTGGAAAGTATATGAATTGTTCCAACACTGGCTCCTGCGTCTAAATACTTTTTTTCCATTTCCTCCCTCAAATCTTTCGCTTTTTGATCACCACCATTGGAAAATCCAATCGCTTTTCCAAATAGCCGAAGGTGAAAATATGTATCTACACTCTTTCCGCCATATTCGCTTATCCCGGTTTCGTTTGAAATGGTCTGTATTGCATAAATATTGATACGATCAGAATATTCTTTATAAGGCGACCATGTCAGCATTCCCTGTGCCTTTTGAGTCGCATCTTTCACAAATTGATCCTGCTGTTGTGCCGTATATCCGTCCCCCATGATCACAATAACAAAATTTTCCTTATCATTTCCTGTCTTATGGATCACATGAACCGGAAATGTTGTTTTTGGTGATTCAGCATCTTCAACTGCTGTTGTCTGAGCAGTATGTGTCTTGCCTGTCATTTGGTTCACACTTGTCTTGCCTGCTGCCATTGCCGTACCGGAAAATGGCATGGAAAAAAGCATCGTTATTCCAAGCATAATGGCTTCTAAGCGTTTTACATGTTTCTTCATTTTTCTACCCGGTATCTTATAACGGACTATTCCCCCATCTATCTAACAGTTTCTTATAAAGATACCTTTTCCTTCCATCATTTTTTATCAGCCGGAATGAATTACCGGAGTGTAGGGGATATTTGTGTGATACTTTTATATCAGTTTTGAATAATATATTGTCAACTTTTCTTTGTCCCTTTTGTTATGCACTATAAAACATAATAATCGTATTCATCTACCATACACTAAAATGTGTCAAATGTAACGCTTTATAATGCAAAAATCCCAAAAATTTAAGAAACCTGAATACTTCATGTTTTGTCTGTGAAATATTCAGGTTTCTGATAAATCGGGGTAGCTTGTTTTTCTGAACCGGTTACAAGAATCAGATTATAACTCTGTATACGAGATTTGATATTCAAATATTCTGATTCTTTTATCTGCATGTACTTTTGAAAGAAGTTCCTGTGTCGGATGATTCAAACAAATAATTCCATATACTTTCTTTCCTTTGAACTTTTCACTTTGTTCAAACCATGCAAGATACTGTGTAATCTGCTCATACACATCATCATATCCACTATCCTTCTTTAATTCGACAACATATAAATTTCCATTTGCATCCTCGCATAATAAATCTAGTCTTCCTACAGGAATATTATATTGTCGTCCATATTCCCCTTTGCGTTTATAGACTTTAAGATGTTTCCCAAATACCTGCATCCCGCTTTCTATTCTAGCTGTCAGCTCTTCTTCTAACAGTTTTTCTTTTGAAAACTGCAGGTGTTTTGCTGTAGCTTCTAACTGTCTTTCATTTAAAGGCTGGGAATGTTTTATTTCACCTTCTAATGACCTTTCATTAGAAAAACGCTGATGTTTTGTTTTACTCTCTAACTGCATTTCATTCGAAGGCTGCTGACACTTTGCTCCATTCTCTGACAGCCTATTATTTGTATACTGCTGACAACGTTTTATTTCATCCTCTGATGAAGTTATTTCAAAAAGATCGGCAGTATCGGAATCAGATTCTATAATTGTATCGGACTTGACCGACAGATCTTTTTTATTTAGCCGGACATTGTGATCATCCAGTCTCTTTACTCTCTCCTGAATCGCTTTTGCAATCTTAAATTTTTTAGAATTTACAAATTTCTTAGCATCTGCATTTCTACCAAGTGCAATCAAAACACGCACATAATTATTCGCAGCATATGGCAGATCTTTATTCGCATCCAGGCACTGTCCGAACAGCTCTTTCGCTTCTAAATACTTTTTCTGTTTATACAAAGAATATCCCAGATTATTCAAAGTAAATGGAATATCAGGAGCAAGCTGATAGCTCATCCGATAATATTTCTCTTCGTCCGCATAATTTTTAATCTTGCCATTCGACCAGGCTAGCATCCAGTAAATGTCTTCGTGAAAGAAATAATATTCCTGCTGCACTCTTTCAAAACAGGCAATCGCATTATTCCACATTGACATATTATAATATGTATATCCAAGCAATTCATTTGGAGCACGATAGTTCGGAAACTTCCGCATAAATGCAAGCAATCCCTCTATTATCACATCATTGTCACGACTGCGGTAATACAAAGAAAGCGCCTTGCAAAACTCCGGTATTCCTTCTTCACAGTGCATACTATTTACTTCATCCATGATAAAATTCCAGATTTCATCCGATGCATTTTGAAATGGAACCAAAAGATAATCAAGCACCTGATCTTCCTTTAAAATATCCTGCTTCCATTGCACATGACAAAGCTTATGAATATTGCCTTTGCACTTATTGTACTCTTTTTGCAAATAAAAATAAAATGCCTTGAAAAAAAAGCTGTCGGTTGATACTGCATCCAGCTTTTTGATATTTTCATAAAACAATTTCAGCAAAGAGCCCTCTTCCATTTCCAAAGATATCTGCTCATACTGCGTAAAGCCATCTGTCAGCACAAATGCCACTTGATAGCAAAATTTTTGTCTTAGCTGCGCGATCGCAGGATGTGATCCCATGGAATCCAGCTTTGCAGAAATAGCGTCAAAGGACATGGTGTCAGGGAATTCTTGGGAGTAGAGGACTTCGATGAAAGGGGTGGGGAGGGGTTGGTTTGAAGGAGTGGAATTTGTCATAGGAATGCCTTTCTACTTTGTACTATCTTCTTTACCAACGTAATATCTGCCGGTAGCCAATCAACGGTAATAAGTTCTTCCCTTACAAGCCATTTAGCATCCTCATGCTCTTTTAGCTCTACATGCTCTGATTTTAATTCACACCAATAACAATTCATTGATAAATGAAAATTGGGATAATCATATTCTACTACATCAATCAGATCTCCAACCAGAATATCTGCATCCAATTCTTCTTTGATTTCTCTGATCAATGCTTCTTGTGGTGTCTCACCTTCCTCTATCTTTCCACCCGGAAATTCCCAGCCACCTGCAAATTCTCCATATCCTCTCTGGGTTACAAATATTTCTTTTTTATCATTCTTTTGTCTTTGGATCACTGCAGCAACTACCTTTATTGTTTTCATTTCGTATACTCCTTGTAGTGTATTCTCAATTCATTTCTTTTATCTTATAATAATGCTCTATTATCTGATGCATTTATATATGGGAAACGAAAATATTTCGGCCTCAACAAATATAAAAATTGCTTCATTGCTACCTGCCTTTTGCCCTCTGTATGATTCTATTCGATATTACTTTGTAAATAACATAGTAAATCATCCCTAACCGGGTGATGCATCTTAGCAACCACCTTACTGATTGGTTTTAATTTTCCTTTGTTATCTTCCTTACGAGCTTCTTTTACATCTATAATATCAAATGTTCCCATATAATAAAAGTTTGATTCTGCATCACTTTTCTTTACAAATAAATGTTTTCTTGGTGCTGTTATGACATCTTTCATATAAGTACTTTCCATACCCATTCCGATTTTGGAATCCCATTTAAAAATCATATTATCTTCAAATACGTCCGCATAATCCGGTTTACCGTCTACATAATTGCGTTCATCTTCTGCCTTCTCTTTATGATATGTAACAAAAATAAACACGTCTTCCTGAATACGCTTCATTCCAAACATGACGGATGACAAATCTTTTCCGCAATTCATCAACAAACTTACATCTCTTCTCGAATATTTTTCATACAATACAAATGGTGAAACAACTTCATTTGTATTCATAAATTTATCATGATAACGTGCCAACCCTACTTTGATAATATCTTCCACCTGACTTCTAAATTCAACATTTCTAAGTAGTTCCCCATACTTAGACACTCTGGTAATCCGGCTTGTTTGATCACATGATATCATATCTATAGTTTCATATTTTTGATACTCCTTCTCATTACTTACAAACTTTCCCTGTAATACTTCTAGTGCACAATTAACCTGATCCTCCATAATATTTTTACGATACTTTTCCTGATATAGTTTTTGAAAAGTTTCTATAGAAATTGTATTTTGACGTAATAACAGTTGAAGGATTTCGAGTTCCTCAGGACGCACCCCACTTAATATTGTTTTCGATAAATATTCAAGGATCAACTTCTCTTGTTCTGTCAATGTGCAACAATAATTCGCTTTCTCCATACTTTCTAAAAATCCATAATATGTTTTATATTCCCTGATAATAACCAATGGATCTACCTCATTGTTACTATAAAAATCATATAGACGTGGAGTTCTCCCAAGTCTGTTTTTAAGCGAAATATAACTTTCACGAATAATTGACTTTATCCCTCTAATGCGATCAATCGAATGAAATATTTTATTCTTTGCTACTTCATCAAAATGAATTGTCGAAGCCCCTGGAATGGTTCTATTTCCACTGATCACATATTTACGAATCGTATCGGCATTATAAGAACGATCTCCTGACAATGCTACCGGAATCATAAAATTATTATTATAATTACCAATAAAATCAAGGATTACAACATATTCTTTGCCATTTGCTTTACGTAATCCTCTTCCTAACTGTTGAATAAAAACAATAGGCGATTGTGTTGGTCGCAACATAATAACCTGATTTACTTCAACAATATCTACACCCTCGTTTAATATATCAACAGAGAAAATATAATCTAACGGTTTTGTTTTATCCGTCTGTTCACCTTCCTCCATTGCTAATCGCTCAAATGCATTTTGTCTTACTTCTTCTGAATCCTCACCACTAAGTGCTACTGTGCGATAACCCAGATCATTAAATTTCTTCGATAATTCTTTGCATTCCTGTTTACGACTGCAAAAAATCAATCCTTTTACGCGATCGCCACTATATCCGTAATACTCTGACTGCTCAATAATGTGTTTCACACGCTCATCACATATAAGTTTATTAAACTCTTCTTCCGAAATATTCTTTGCTTTCGTATCCCGCACAACCGACAGATCCGTAATTCCAAAATAATGAAACGGACATAACAGATCCTCTTCCATCGCCTGTTGCAAACGAATCTCATAAGCAATCTGGTGATGAAATATTTCATATATATTATCGTTTGCATCATTGTCCGTTCGCTTATCCGGTGTTGCCGTCATACCTAAAAACAAACGTGGTCTAAAATATTGCATTACTTTTTGATAGGTATTGGCAGAACTGTGATGAGCTTCATCTAAAATAATACAATCAAATTCATCCGGTTTATATTTTTGCAAATGTGCATCTTTATTCAATGTCTCAACAGTCGCGAATACATAATCTTTGCCATATTGATGATAACCTGCCCCCACTAATCCCATAGACACAGCATTACCAAAAACTCTTTGATAAGAATTTTTCGCCTGCGTTGCGAGTGTTGCTCTATGAACGAGAAATAACACCCGTTTAAATCCGAGTTCGCGCATAGCGAAAGCAGATGCATATGTTTTACCGGTACCTGTTGCACTGATCAACAATGCCCTTTGTTCATTATGCTGCAAAATTTTTCGAAGATTTGCGATAAAACGAACCTGCATGCTATTTGGTTTTAATCTATACCGCTCTAATGAAGTGACATTTTCCTCTTGTGCTATCCTTTTTTGCGTTTTGATAATATCATATCTTTGTTTGTATTCTTCATAAAATGTATCATACTCATATGCATATTTCGAATTCCAAAGCTCATCAAATTCTTGTAAAATATCTTCTGCCATTTCTCCCTGAAATGTCGAAACTAACTTCGTATTCCATTCACGATTTGTTGTGAGTGCGGCACTTGTCATATTGGAACTTCCAATAATAATGCGATATATTTCTTTTTCTTTGAAAATATAGCCTTTCGTATGAAAACCGTTATTTGCAGCTTTTGTATCATACATTTTGATCTTAACATTACTTAATGAATGTAACTTTTTCAATGCTAAAGGTTCACTAAAATCAAGATAATCAGAAGTCAGAATTTCTCCCGGAATCCCCTTTTTTTCTAGCTCTTTTAATGTTTGCAAAAGTGGTGTTACTCCACCAAGTGTAATAAACGCCACACTTATTTGAAACTTGTCACATTTCAAAAGTTCATCCTCGATTACAGAAAGAACTTTCTTACCTTCATTGTAATTATTTGAAACAAAATTCGGCTTATAGGATAACTCTGATGCAACATTTCCGTTAATGTATGCTGTTTCTAAGCCGCTTCGGATGAGTGATACTTTTTCTTCCTGCATGGATAGCCTCCGTCCTCTATTTTAGTCCAATGCATTTATTATATCACTAATCATTGGAATGCAACATAGCCTTTTGGGGTGTACTGTTTATGTTCTAGTACCAGATAATTTGTCGACAGTTTAGCCGATAAAGCTTCTCATTTTATTTTACGCTATTTAGATATTAACACTGACCACTAGATTATTATAATATATCATTTTTATTAGCATAAAAAAGTTTAACTTGTCTTAAATCATAAATTAAATCGTTGTATTTATTGTAATCTCTATATAGAATATCTTTTACAATTGGTGATAATGAAAAGATAAGTGAAAAAAACAACAATATAAGGACTATGACTTGTGCTGTTTTAGTAATCATATCATCTATGGTAGCTGTATTTCCAATCCTTTGTGCAATAAAGGCAATTATAGGAACAATTATTGCACTCATAGTTTTTAAAGGTTTTTTTAGAGGAGTTATATAATCGCATTGAGTTTGTGCAAGTTTTGCTTCTTCAATTAGCATATCGATTGAAGCAGTGTCTTGAATATCGATTTTATAATTTTTTAAAACATTAATTGTCATAAGCATTCTTTTTTCAGAATATGGGGCATAATGTTCCTGTAACATTACTTCAAGATTCATCTTTTTAGAATCAATTGCGAAAAAAAGAATGCATGCTAGAATTTCTAATCCTATTGAAATGTATGAAGCACACATCAATCGAAAGATTACAAATATTCCACTAGTAATGAAAATGGCAAAAAGAGCAATTATGAAAATCTTCCGGTAAAGTGGTAGTTTGGTGAATGGAATCGTACTTTTAATATTTTTCATCCCAATTTTATAACTAATAAATAAATCACAAAATCTCATTTGTATAATACCTTTCTATTCTTTTTAGTGCATGTTCAACAAAATCCTTATTTTTACTGACTTTATTGAGTAGATGATAAGTTACTTATATTTTTTTTAATTTTTAGATATAAAGTGACTTTGTTAAGCCCATTCCTGATAATTTTTGGTAAAAAATAAAATGCCTTCATTTCTCTTTATAAGTTCCTTCTTGTTTCCTAATTTCACCTACTGTAACTAACCTCTCATATCTACCAGGATCACCTACCCCCCTATATTTTAGTGTAAAAACAATATAATATTTGCATTCTCAACTTGTATATGATAGCGCATTTTATTCATTTGGACAGACACGGATATTGTCCATTTTTCCGTCCTATATTTTCTAGAGGGGTTTTATATTTTTTATTTTATTCACTTCCTGCCTATCTTTCATTAGCCCCACTATTTAATTACACTCTCCGCCATACTGATACATATACTCCTTTAACCTTCTAGAAAGCACTAAATCCAGATAAAATCCTTTCTTTTACCACTTTTTCAAATAAACTTCTCTCAAAACACTACACTTTCCACTCAAATACTCTGTCCTCTCTACGAAATACAAGTCTAAATCATATATACTTTTTCTAAAATTAAACTAATTTCGTTTTCTTATAACAGTTAAATATTTTTATTTAATAACTTTAATCCCGAATGCCCCGAAAAAATATTGGCATCATTTCTTGCATCCATCTTCTCAAATCGACTAATAACTCTCTGCTGTGACTCTGGACTCCAATATATTTTTAAGTTATTCCTTGCTCTAGTAATTGCAGTATAAAAAATATTATGCGTGATCATTTCATCAATATCTTCGGTAATAATAACTTTCACTGATTCATATTCCAAACCTTGTGCTTTATGAATAGAAACAGCATAAGCTATTTGAAATGGAACTATATTGTCTATTCCTGCTTCATTATCTTCATCTGACTCTTTACTCTTGTCTACATAAAATTTTATTATAGAATTACCTAACTCATCCGGATTTAATAGTTCCAACTCAATGTCCTCTATATCGAACTCACTAATAGCTTTATCGATTTCGATCGAAAACCAGATTCTATCGCCATTATTTTCAATTTCAATGTCAACAATTTTCCCCTTGAGATTATTGAATAATACCGGAGAAAATCTCTGACTGTCATTAAAAAGAATCGGGTCCCCGACTTTATATGTCCACAATCCCCATCGAACTCCCTTGGATGAATTGTTGTTTTGCAAAAATCGATTGATATTATTAATTCCATAAAGTCCATTGTAATTTAAGCATAAAATAATTTCATCATTAGAATTTCGCTTAAAAATACTCTCATTCAGCACAGAGGAATAACCGTAATTTACAAGATGCTCTGTAACATCATCCTTTAGTGTTCTTACTTTTGTCCACAATTCTAACAATTCACTATTCTTTGCTCGAAATGGTGTCGTTAATTCATTCCATGTTTTTTTAGGCAAGAAATATTTTGCTAGTGAAAACCAATTTCCAAAAGATATTGCCTCTATTTGATATGTATCGCCTACCAAAACCAAAAGCTTATAATTTGCCTTTTCAAGAACTTGACGCATATCAGAATTACTTACCATACTACACTCATCCATAATCAGCATGTCATATTCAACATCCACATTACCTTTTTTCAAAAACATTGCTATAGTAGAAAAAGCACAATTCTGTGCTTTCATTTTTCGTCGAAGATTGTCTACAGCAGGATTTGTATTTGCAAGGAATAATTTTGTTCTTTCATCAAACAATTGTGCTATATGATTTAGTAAATATGTCTTTCCAGTTCCCGCTGCACCATATATAAGTGCCACTTTCGAGTCCACAAACATTTCCTGCAAAATTCTCTTTTTTTCTTCACAATTAACCGTTCCCGGATTCTCGTTCATCCAGTATGTAGCAAAATTGCTATATCCTGATACTCCTTCTTTTGATAAATTAATTAATTTCTCTAATATTCGTTTTGTATCTTCATAATGCTCTTTAATATATATAAATTTTTCCCCAAATCGGCACAAATCACGCGAATGATGCATTTTGTATAATTTATCATTATGGTCGTCTATCAAATAATCAACATCCCCAAGATGTGCTACTTCCTCTACTTTTGTATACAAATGTCCATTTGAGGTCGTATTAGTCTGTATGTATCTTGCTAATAATTGTGATTCATTTTGAGATGCTTGGATACATCCAAATACATCCTTCATTTCAGGATTATGACCAATTAATGATGTACAAAACGGCATTGTTTCAAATGGCATCGAACCGTATTGAAGATATAAGTTAGATAAGTATCTATTCTCTTCGTCACATATCTGACTTTTAATCACTTTATTTCGCATAATGTATGATAAATACCTAACAACATTCGATCCAGGCATATTTTTCAATATCACATTCCTTGCCTTATCCAGAGCATCATAAAATTTCACAGTTCTAGCATTCTGCAATATCCGAGATTTAATCGTCATATATTGTATGTCGGAAGATATAAGAATATCCGTAATACTTCCACCAGTTCCAGTCAAGTAATTCATAAGTCCTTGATATTCAGCAAGCTCTTGATTCATTTCAATAGAACACCCAAATATTTTTGCAAAATTATTTAGTTCACATGGTCTAATAGATATCTGATAGTCATTTAAAATATTGACCGGCATTTGTTGATTCTCAACAGTAATCTGTTCTCCTCGTATATCAGCTCTCAAAGCATAATGATCTGGAAGCATAAATTTCGAAAAAGTGATAAAACGATTGAATTTATTACTTACATCATTAGCTGGTATTAAGGTATTCTCATAAATTATACTTTGATCCACTATTACAGGTTTTGACCTCATTACATAAAGTCTTTCACTTCTTTTATAATCTACAACATTGTATGTTTTTGTAAGACAATTTGTTACTGCACGATAGTATCCAATTACCGCCTTGTCCATATTTATCGGAAATTTATCTATATTATGTAGTATATTTAATCCATGCTGTTTTTTTACAAATTCACGAAGCAACATATAATATTCATAGTATTTTAAGACAAGTCGTTCTGCTCCATCTGCATCAGGTGTATAATGTGATTTAGATTCCTGTAAAAAACCATGAAATTTTCGTAAAAATAAATATTTGTTATCATGTTTTATAAACTCTAACGCTTCTGGAATAGTCTGCCAATCGGCCATAATATCGGCACCATTACTATACTCTTTTACAGCAATGTGCTCTACAAGATTTCTTGATTGTGCCAAAAGGTTTTGAGAAATAATAGCTCTTGTCACACCAGAAAATTCCAGCAGATCTATATTACCACAAATAGTGTGATCTATATTCATTATTTGTTCATCAATATATGGCATTTCCATCATCATCTCCTTTGTAAATTAAATTTTATTTGTATAATAATACCACATATTACAACAAAATCTGCTTCTTTCTTTCGACACAATTCGACGCGCAAACAGTGTTACTATATATCAAATCATAAAAATCGCGAATTTCAAAGAAGCTCCGCTTCCCCTAGTTGAATTTCCATAGCAATCTTTCTCTAAAATTCATAAAGTCAGCCGATGTACTACGCATGACATAGTATGAATCTGAAGCCCATATTCCAAAGCAGGAACTGATAAAAAAAATGACTGATTGACTGGAAGTTGACACAAAAGCATTAACTGAAGCAAACACCGATAACTATTGGGGACTCATGCACACATTCTTTGCATTAAAAGACATATATAGTCTGATCATTAAGGATAATAATGAAAAGATCTACTTTAGCTTTGATCTGGCAATTGCAAAACCTCACTCCGCACTTAATGACTACCTCAAAACATGACTTCGGCATAAAAACAAACTGAAGTATAGAGAAATCACCAAGGAACGATATGATGAGTGGAGACAATATGAAGTAACCTCACAATTGTAGATTCGTGGATTTACCTGTAAAATATTATTTGTACGAATAATAAGGTAACAGGGATTACCACATACAATAGGAGGTCACATATGAATATGTATAGTTTATATTGGGATGGATGTCCATAAGGAACAGTACACAATTTGTTGTTACAGTTATGAGACAGATAAGGTTGAGTATAAGCAGACAATACCATCAGATTACAAGCTTGTTCTTAGGTACATGGAACAGGTTCGTTCCAGATATGATGGTGAAGTTACATTTGTTTGTGGATATGAGGCAGGATGTTTGGGTTATTCTTTGTATCATCAACTAAAAGATCATGCTGTAGATTGCAAAATATTGGATCCAAGTACAATGGCTATAACTAATACACATCATGCAAAGACGAATAAAAGAGATGCTGCAAATATAGCCAGATGTCTGGCATTTCATACTTATAATCGTCCACATATTTGCAGCAATGTATAAGATGATGCAGTACCTAAGTGCATCCTGCATAAACCTCAGAGCTTGTTGCCCTGGCGGTGCTGATACTACCGATTTGTAAATCGCAATAATAAAAAATACGGTTGCAATCGGTACTGTCGCATCACTAATTGAATTGTAAAATGTGTGAACCACACTGTATGGTGTTCCTCCACCTGCTGTCTTTGGACTGATCGTAAAAAGTGTCATTGCAATTCCGATAAGCGCATTCCAAACGGAAAAGACACAATTGTATAGAGCTTTTACTATCTCTGCCATTTCTCTCTCCTTTCATTACAAAAGACCTGACCCAGCTTTTACACTGAATCAGGTCCCACCCTTAAGTCAGCGCAGTAACAAGTGCACTAAGCCCTACAAGAACGCCTCTGGCTACAACGGAATACACTGCCTGGTGTTCACCCTGCTGATCCATCTGACGGAATGCCATCGCAAACTTAATTCCACCATACACGAGCATGACTGCTCCAATCGCACTACCTAAAGTCAAAAGAACTGACTTAAGATTTGTGATTGCTCTGGTGTAACTTGATGCTGCTAACAAAATTCCTGTTCCCATAATCACTTTTCTCCTTTCCCGAATATTTGACAGGTACCACTTTCTTGGTCCTTCACAATACATTTGGGTTGAAAAAAGTCTCATTACTAAACGGAACTAAAAAATTTTTGATAAATTATCAATTTGTTCCACCGAAGTCTTTGGTGGAAACATACTCATAATCTTTTCTGCACTAAAATCTGCCATAATAAGCTTGTATAAATGCTTAATCTGACTTCTCGTATATCCCGCACAGTCGAGCTCCTGCACGGTAACACAACGGTTCTGAAACCGCTTTTGTGCCTCTCCTTCATATCCTCCCTCATCCCTGTACTGCTCAAAATCTAATTTCTTAAGATTGCAATACTCATCAAGATACTTCTCGTGATTCTCCCGAAGTCTCTTTTGCATATCCTCTGTCATCTTAAGAGTTGTTACCGGCTGCTTTAAGTCTCCTGCCATAATCATGTTTGATAAATCATCCATTGTAAGTGTCACAATAGCTGTACCCTTTTCTCTAAGCTTCTTTGCCTCTCTTTTTGCCTCATCTCCGGATAAAACCATAACTTCTCCATGTTGCTTTAGTTTTCTTACCAATTGTCTCTTTTTTGGATCATAAGGATTGTGCTTTCTGCAAAGAAGCTTCACAAAATCCGTATTCTCCATCTTACATTTCGATTCAAACAATGGATCCGTACCCTTAATCACAATGGCACACTCTCCAGCCTTTTTCATGGCAAAGATATCTTCTGCAGAAAGAAGACTCTTTTCCATAACATCCTCTGATCTGCTGCTCTGTCCTTTATAATCCTTGGCATCAGAATCACTGGCTTTATGGATGGTCTGGGTGCCAAAATGTTTACTAAGATACTCACAGGAATCCATATCCGGTGCACCCAAAATATCAATGATGGAACAGTTACCAATTAAGTCCTTGTCCATGTCAAACTTCGGGAACTTACGCTTTAACTGTATTAAGTTTTGCACGATAATAACCGCTAACATATTTCTTGATCGCATGGTTGAAAGCTTCTCAACAAAGGAATCAGGAAGTGTGACATTGGCAAATTCGTCCATCAAAAAGGTCAGATGCTCCGGTAATGTCTCATGCAATTCTGGATCAATGGCTGTCAGATGATACAGCCCCTCAAAGAATAAGGAATACACCATTGATGGAATCCAGTCATAATATCTCTTGTCCTCACTTGTAACGATAAAAAGTATTCTCTTACCGGTACTGCTCTGATCCGATGGCTTGCAATAGTCAAAGCGCTTTCCAATATGAATCTCATCCTCTGATAATAAGTCCACCACACACTGCAGCTTCATATACCTGCAATGTGCATCCAAGGATGCCACAATGGAACTTGTTGTTTCTGCAGCTCCGTTATAGTACTTCTTAATTGCAATGTATCCCGGAAAATCCGTATCATGATCCTTTTTCCATGTAAGCTGAGCTTTCTTTGCAATGGACATAATTCCCCCCTCTCTGTTATCTATGGAACCATCCGCCTTTGTGTATACTGTTGTTGCATCCAACAGCTTCACAAAGGTTTTCCAAGTTCGAAGCTCTGGCGGATAATAATAATGAATCAGGTAAATAAGCGATGTCAAAAGCACTTCTGCAGACTGCTCGAAGAACTGGTCATTACCTTCGCCTGCTTCATCCTGTGGTGTCGTTGCCTTCATAAGAATGCCTGCAATACTCATGATGTCAGACTCATTTCTGATATAAGAAAACGGATTAAAATGGATACTCATTGGCATTCCATCCTCAGACTCCACGTTCATAACCATAACGTCATAGCCATTATCTTCAAAATACTGCCCTGTCTGCTTATACAGCTCACCTTTTGGATCTGTTACCAGAAAATTCCCACAAAGCTGGCTAAGCAGTGGTCTCGCCAATCGGAAACTCTTGCCGGATCCCGGAGGACCTACCACAAGCATGTTTAAATTACTGGTCTTTACATTATCAATAGACAGATAGACATTTTCAGCTAACCAATAATTTCTTGTATTCACAGTCAAAGGCTGCTTCACATGGTCTCTTCCTGGATTAACTGCAATCACATTCTTCTCATCATGATTTGCAAACTGCCTTGTAAATTCCTTTGCACTTCCCCATTTGGCAACACCAAATTCCTGTCCTGCAAACGGATGCTCAAATCTTGTAAAAATCATAATAAATGCAAGGGAAAACATTACCCAATATGCACCTATAAAAGGGAGGGTCGCCGAAGTGACCCCCACAATAAAATGATGTTTTACAAGAACAAAATCCGTAAAGTTATTCAAAAACTCTGCAAAATTGTTTCCCGGCATCCAAGATGCTCCACACAAAAGCCCAAAATAGACACAGACAAGGGTTCCTATTCCATAAATTATGAGTGTCTGCTTAAGGGTTCGTGTTCTCTTTTTTACGAATGCTCCCGTATCTCTCATACTATCTGCCCTTTCTGCCTGCGGCTTTTGAAATAGAATCCACAATACTCTCTGCATTCTTATCAATGATTTCAGCTCCACTCATCTTGATTTGCTTGCCATCCGGCTGTACCAACGAATAGCTGTTATCATTTCTGATAAAGATTTCCGCAAATCGTTCATCCATAGAATCCACCATCACACCTCGAAGAAGCCCATCTTCTGTCTGCAAGCAGATAACATCTGATTCGTCATACATAATCTTATCGATATCTACTCGAATAGAAGTGTACTGCGATTCCTCATATGCTTCTCTGGTCGTTGTATCTGCATTTTGTGTTTCAACAAATTGTTTTGCCTCTTTACTGCTATACTGCTTTGTTTCCTCCTGTTTCTCGCCCAGAGATTCCTCCTGGGCTTTTCTAAAATTTTCTTCCATAAACTCCTGATACTTCGCAAAACGTTCCTTACTGTGCACAACTGCTGTGGGTTGCTCATTTTCAAGACCTGCCATCTTTAAGATTTCCGGTAATTTTTTCTCCCATATAAATGTCAATATCAAAATGTACGTTTTTGATCATTTAAGAATGTACAAGTTTGCCCATTCATCGTCCTGTATCATATATTCCCTTAAGCGGTACGATTTCCCAGTGATGTTTATTATATGTGCATGATGCAGGATCCGATCCAGAATTGCATTTGCAATGACCGGATCATAAAATACATCATCCCACGAATTAAAATTTATATTTGTTGTCAAAATGGTGCTTCGTTTTTCATATCTCAGATCTATCAGTTGGAAGAACAGTTTTGCATCATTTTTTTCAATTGGCAGATAACCCAGTTCATCAATGATCAACAGCTTATATTTAAAAAAGTGTCGCAGTCTGGCTTCCAGACGGTTTTCCAGTTTGGCTTTCTTAAGTTGCTGTATCAGATCATGACACTTTATAAAGTAAGTGCTGTATCGTTTTTTTGCGGCTGCTATGCCGATTGAAGTAGCAAGATGTGTTTTCCCCACACCGCTTGAACCAAGAAAAACGATATTTTCTGCCGCCTCTAAAAAACGCAGTGTTTCAAAATCTCTGATTTCCTGTTCGTTAATGGATGATTGAAATTCAAAGTCAAAATCATTCAGTTCCTTGTGATGTGGAAATGCTCCTACTTTGACCATGGAACGTATCATGTTTGCTTCTTTAAAGTCGATCTCATGTGATGTCAGCTTCACAAGACCTTCCGTAAAAGATAGATTATTAGCCGTGATGAAATCCAGCACTTCATCAAGATGGAGAAGCATCTGTTTCATTTTCAGATACTCAAGGTTTTGCTTCAATTGTATATATGTACTATTCATTTTGGAATAATGCTCCTATCTGTTTTAAGTTTTCTCTGGCAACATCGTTTATATCGCAGTTCCTGTTTTTTAAAGTAATTTCACTGATCGCTATATAATGCTGCTCCAGATAATTCAATTTTTTTGAACTTATTGCGTGCACAGCAACCAAAGTGGTGTTATAATACACATGCAAATGATTATCATACACCTGTAAATTCAATGTTTTTCCGATATATTCAGGCGGTACTGAATACTGATTGGAATGATATGTGATCATACTTGAAGTATTTACTTTGGATGTAATGGTAACAAGCTGGTAGGGCTTTCTTATTGTATCCTTGGGCAAGGGTAATAAGTGAGCCCTTTCTTTTTGCAGATACATGACCGGGATCCGCCCGGTTCCCGGATGTACCTGATGATTGATCCGTTCATTCAGTCGCTGAACCAGCTCATTCAGTTCCTGATAATCAAGCAGACCATTATAAGCATAGATTTCATCTAAAAGCTTCATCGGAGCTTCTACTTTCGCTTTTGTTTGTGGACGCCCGGCAATACAGGGTTTTACTGCAAATCCGTAATCAGAAGCAAAGTGTTGGAAACGTCCATTTACTTTTCCTTTTGAGTACTCTGTCCGCGGTTCATCCATAACCGTTTTCATGTTATCTGTAAGCAGTTCCTCAGGTACTCCGCCAAAAGTTTCAAATGCATCATCAATAAACGAAAACAGGACATCCTGCGATCTGGTCAGTGATAAATGATATTTTCGAAACCTGGAAGCTGCCAGTATCAGGACAAATATATTTACATCGATCATCTCACCGGATTTCAGAGTGAATTTGATGGATTCTTTCCAATCCAGCTGTGCCTGTTGTCCGGGAGGAGTTTCAAAACGCATCGCTGACTTTTTGTGACTGAAATTTTTCTGCCTGCGGTCAAAATATTCCTGAAATTCCGGATGATGGCTAATATAACGCCGAAAAATTCTTTAGACGATTAAATTCATACTGAGATCCCAATATATCGCCTAATACTGCACCCTTAATAGCCATTAGTTCTTCCCCCCATTCTTCTTATTTCCACGAGTTAGATAATCTGCTACGATTGGAGCTTCCCATCCACTGTCATTAAGACAATCCTCCATATCTTCCGCAGAACCTGCCTTCATCGCAAAGCACACTGCCTTTGATACACCTTCATAAACTGTAGCAGTTCCGATATTGTCATGCACATAATTTACGGCACGCTCTTTTCTGATTCCAAAACGCTGAGCTTCCGCATATGCATCAATGTTAGCTCCGATGAAAATAAACTCCCAGCCGTACTTTTTCTGCTGGCGCTTTACCATCTTTTGCACCTTATCATAAGAATACTGTCTGCTGGAATTTTCCATACCATCTGTTGTAATCACAAAGATGGTCTTCTCCGGGCGGTCTTCCGGTCTAGCATACTTATGAATATTCCCAATGTGATGGATTGCTCCGCCTACCGCGTCAAGAAGTGCTGTGCATCCTCGAACATAATACTCCTTATCCGTCATCTTCTTAATCTTATCAATCGAAACTCTATCATGTAGGACCTCACAGGTATCATCAAACAATACTGTAGATACATATGCCTTTTCACCAGTTTTTTTCTGCTTCTCCATCATGGAATTAAAACCACCGATAGTATCTGCTTCAAGCCCTCCCATTGATCCGCTTCTATCCAAAATATAAACGATTTCCGTTAATCCTTTACTCATGATTCTTTACCTCCGTTTTCTATTACTGACCTCCCTGCAGTAAGGCATTTCCTTGTTGTGATGTAATAATAAACCGTGGGCAAAGAAAAAAGGTCAACCGTGAGGCGACCTTTCATATTTTTTGATTTGACAGGGGATCAAGCCCATAATCAAATAATACAATATCTATTTTTAAGACGTTATAGTCTTCGTGCTCTATGAAATACTCAACTATCTTATCTGTCTGCGATATCGGTGACAACGCATACCCGGCTATTCTAAGAAAATCTATCGTTTCGTCAAGATTAAGGCGCAACCCAACAGCAAGTGCAAGCATCTTCTCTTTTGAAGGCTTTACCTGCCCCTTAAGTAGTTTTGAAAAATACTGCTTTGAAATATTCGCTGTTGCATATACTTCTGAATTTTTAAGCCCCTTTTTATTGATAAGCTGCTGTAAATGCTTTTCAAAAGAATCCGTATAGATTTCCTTTAACGCATCCTCTAAAGACTCTGTCTTCTTTTCAAAGGAAACCGGCTTAAGATACTCCGGCATCATAACCGAAAGCGCTTCATCTTCTTTAGCCTCTTCCTCTAAAGGAAGCGCATCAAAACTATCTTCCTCTTCATCCCTGTTTTCTCTTCGCAGGAATGATGGTATATGGAAAGATTGCACTATAGAATCTACTCTGCTCTCCGGACGTTTTCCTATTTCACGCGGATAATTGTCATTTCGGTATTCCTCAGCAAGAGCTGTTGCTACGTAGCCGTCATCAACAAAGCTGGCTACATCTTCTACAAGCTTACCGGAAATGGTAACATCCTCGCTGCCAAATACAGCAAGCGTAATCTCTATATCATTTTCTTCCAAGAAAGCTGTAAAAGTATCAACGGCAATCTGAATGCCAAGCTCCTTCGGAAAACCATATGTGCCCGTAGCAAGAAGTGGAAATGCAATGGAATTACATCCATAGTCCTTCGCCAACTGTAATGCCTTCGCATAGCATGAACGAAGACACTCTTCCTCACCTTTACTTCCATCCGTCCACCAAGGACCACTTGCATGAATGATGTACTTTGCATCAAGATCAAATGCATCCGTGATTGCTACTTCACCCGGCATCAAAAGACCAATCTTCTTACGTGCTTCAAGAAGCTTTTTCTTTCCGGCAGCTTTATATATGGCAGAATCAACACCATCACCAACGGCAACGTTCGGATTTGCCGTATTTACTATGGCATCTGCTTTTACTTTTGTTATGTCATTTCTAATAATCTGAAAAGGCAAATCCTCACCTCCCTACTTAAATCAAATAAATAATACTTCCATCGTCATTTGATATACGCAAAAAATCTTCTGCTGTATAATGATTTTCATCATTCTTGATGGTAAAATAGCTTTCTACATTTGCTAAGTACCCTATCTTTTCATAAAGAGGAACCGACTTGTTCCAATTCCCGTTTTGTTTATCCGACGTAGATAACCAGCCACTTACACTCACTGTTTCTCCTACCGAATAAAATTCCTTAAAAGCCTTTATTATATCAATAACGGAAAGCATAAGTGTTGTGCCTATTCCATGATTGCTAATCCTTGAGGGTACTTCCAAATAACCAAATCTAGCATGATGTTCTTTTTCAAATTTTTCGATGTCTATGTAAACCTCCACACTACCATTCCAAAAATCATCGCCCTGAATACCACAACGTATTTCACCATCTATATGATTATCCTTATTTGTAAAAACTTCCTCTATCCAAAATTCTCCTCTTAACGACTTAATTCTCTTCTCTTCAAATGGATGATTGAGCAATTCCTCTATGAAATTATTATCCATCGATATTATTCCCCCTGGTCAACTTCTGGTCCATTGGACCAAAAGTTATTGCTCTTTAAAAATCTGATTGTTTAGATCAAAATATACCCAATCTCCTTCATTGATATCTTTACTGTATAATTCTTTATCAGCAATCTCCATATCAATTTCAGATCCGTTTTCATCTCTTAATAAGACTTTGTCCATAGCCACATAATCATCCGGACGCTCCTCACAACCGTAATCCGGTTCCATGATTTTCTTTACGATATACTTCAATCTAAACATCTCCTACAAATCTTTTAATTTCGTTCCGTTCTCGGTTTTCCAATCAACATTACCATTGGATGTATGTCCAAGTATTACAGCCGATGCAGCGGATGGGGCACTAAACTCATAATCCTTTTGGAATACTCCATCTTTTATCACTTCATCTTTGATAAGTGTATTTCGCAGATTATAATAACCTTTACCCTGGGTCTCCAATGACGGCACTGTATGATCGGATATTTTCGATCCGGACAGAACTGTGAATCCACCTGTACTTACAAAACCTTTTGCACTTGCCTCTGTTCCCTTGCAATACAGATAAACTGTATCATCTGCAGCCTTCGGAACCGGCACAAGAACCTTATATCCAAGAGTATTGATAAGGATCTTCACGTTATCTATAAACTCTTCCATAGTAGCAATCTGTGCTTCTTTCAGTACAGTGTTCTTATACGTGTTCTTCGTCAGGATAGAATATCTGCCACATTCCTTAGCAATCTCAACAAAGCGATTCTCTAAATATCTAATTAAGGCTTTATTCAAGTCTCTACCTACAAAAATTACCGCAGTATTCCAGTAATATTTCTCCTTGCCGGACTGATAATCCCTAAGATGTTGAGAAAGCCTATCCAACACGTTTTCTGCTTCGCCGATATAAACAGAATCCGTTCCGTCATCCTCCTGACACATTAAAAAGTACACACCGACACCTTTAATATCATCTCGATCACATCCTGCAATCTCTGTTCTTGGAATCTTTATGGCTTTTCCATTCCAATTCGATAATTCCGCTGTAGTCAAACTATCTGCGGATCCATTTACAAGAAAGAGTTCAATAGCTTTTCCATACATCTTATAATCCCTCCCATTAGCTGATTATCATTCATCATCACTCTTGTTTTTTCTGTACTTTTCGCTCTTAATTCGTACATCTTTAGGCTTTTTTGCATTTGCTTGAATTGCCCATAAATATCCTATTCTTACTGCGCCTTCTATTCTGTTTTCAGAACAAAGAACCTGTATACGTCTTTTGGATATCCCCCACTCATCTGCCATTTCTCGAATTGATTTATATTCCATGCACTCTCCACATATATATAGCAATCAATAGTTAGTCTAATTATATTCTCAAATATGAATGAAATCAAACATATTCTTGGGAACAGCGTAAGTTGGGTGAAGTATGCCAAGAATTCAAAAGTGGGAATTCTTTGAAGGCAGATCAGATAGATACAGCAGGAGATTATCCCGTCTATGTAGGAAATGGATTAAGAGGGTATACTTCGGATTACAATCATGATGGTGAATTTGCATTGATTGGTCGGCAGGGGGCTTTGTGTGGAAATATGAATTACTGGGTTATTGAGAAAAAGATTCTTCCATACTTTAAGGATCTTGTAATGAGAGATATCACTCCACGAGATGTTCTTGCTTGGCAGAATGAAATGACTTAGATTCCGAAACACCGAGTACTTCGCCGATTTTTTTTACTGTGATAAAGGTTCTGCATTCAAACATTTCATTCACCTCCAATTACGTGTTTTTTCTTACGTAATACATTTGGGTTGAAAAAAAGCTCATTACTAATCACAGCAAAAATATTTAATTTTTTTGAAATCTGAGGAAGATAAAAGATAAGAAACAGAATTTGACTTTGTTTTGGAGTTATTTCGCTTCTGTTTTTTTAGAAAATTAGAATCATTTTAGAAGCAACAACCCAAAAAAGACCTGAAACCGTGCAATTTCACACGGCCCCAGGCCTTGAAAATACTGGATTTGTGGAGCTAACCTCTAAACCACTCTAAGGTTATTCAAACTCTTGGGCGGAGAGATTTATCTAGCTGTTTCTTGGTACACATTTGTGTGTTTAATTCTTCATATTCATCTTATTTCGCATTTTTATGTATCTCGTCTAAAATTTTTAGAGCCAAAATGGAGCCAAAACTTTCCATTACAATGGCGAAGCCGAATTGATTATTATTGCCTCAGAAATATATCTCATTAATGGAATTTCCATTGCTAATTCTTGGCTATTTGTAAAGGGATTATATACACCTCTTTCACTTAAGCGACTTTCATTCGATTTACTATGTACTAACGCATTTCTAGTCTTATATATTCTTGCTGCTAACTTTTTATACACTTTTTCATTTGAAGCATCTCTTAAATCAACAGTATCTCCTTTTGAAAAACTAACCTCTGTCGATTTATAATAATCCACAATAGAATTACTAAATTCTGTCAAGTCATTAATCAACTCACTTATATTAACAAATTTTCTCAATGTCAATTCTAGTGCTTCCAATTCTGAGCCTTGAAACTCTTCTTTATTTTGTCTATTTTTCTTTTTTATTAAATCCACAATCTTAACGATATCTTTCGTCCTTTTTGCCGAAAAACCTGGGTGCTGTATAATATGCTGCACACTTTTAAAAATATCTTCGTTATACACTTCTTCATAAAAATGTTCCATTATATGATAAAATCCTACAAACTTTACAAAAGGTTCCTCAGAAGTTAATGCCATATAATATTGTTCAACTAATTGCTCTTTGTACAAAAGTTGAGGTGCCATAAGTTCTGAAACATTCTGAATTCTTCTTCTTGGCAAAACATTTCTTTGTGGAAATAAATCATCTATTTCCGTTACCGCTTTAAATACAAAATCAAAATTATATGCAATGTTGAATAAATACGATTTAGCATACCTTTGTAATTGCTCCCTATTCTTTTTTGTATTCGTTTCTATATATACCGCCAATGGTAAACGTGTAATCATTTTTATCAAGCTAAATATGTCTTTTTCTGCTAAAGTTTCACACCTACGTTCAAAAATCTGAGATGGTATGTTATTAAAGACTCTTTTTCTTACATCAAAGTCTTTAATAACATACCAAATCAATTGTCTCGAGATTTCATGAAACGAATATGTAATATCAGCCTCTTCATCACTTACAATTAATTCCGTCAATTTATCCTCAAGCCCTATGGAAAAACGTCGTCTTGAATCAATATCTGGTATATCAACAACTGATTCATAACTATTTCCATCACATATTGAATATTTCTCAAAATCATATTGTTCTGCTTGCTGCCTTAAATCATTATAATTGTCTATTGTATATATGTACTCCTGTGTCGCAATAATGTATGAAATTTTATTATTATCATAATTAAGTTGCAATCTATTTTTCCAATTTCCTAACATCCTAGAAACTTTTTCGCAAAATTCATTCCATTCCATCTAATCTACCTCCAATTACAAAGAGCACTCGTGTCTTTACCTAATAATATATTCTACTACAACAAACTTCATTTTGAAAGAATCTATCAATATTAAATTATTCAGCTCTCATATCTAAAAAACTCCCTAGCCATCATTTCCGCTGTAGCCCGATTATACCCCTTTTTCAATACCCTTGCACAATCGTCCCAAACATTCCCTTAACCATATCATCCTCAATATCA
>OGKR01000285.1_pt1 | contig 56653 bp, 48 predicted proteins | sample 1572431 | NCBI WGS metagenome assembly OGKR01 (sample SAMEA2582079, study PRJEB24529) | metagenome | biome: Human gut stool | place: China | collected 2011 | reverse complement strand
GTTAACTATAAGATTGGTGATACTCATGAAGGTACTGCTACCATGGACTGGATGGCACAGGAGCAGGAGAGAGGTATCACGATCACATCTGCAGCTACAACATGTCACTGGACCTTAGAGAAGGAAACTAAGCCAATGCCGGGTGCGTTAGAGCATCGTATCAACATCATCGATACTCCGGGACACGTAGACTTCACAGTAGAAGTTGAGCGTTCTCTCCGTGTACTCGATGGCGCTGTAGGCGTTTTCTGTGCTAAGGGTGGTGTTGAGCCACAGTCCGAGAACGTATGGCGTCAGGCTGACACATACAACGTACCAAGAATGGCATTCATCAACAAGATGGATATACTTGGTGCTAACTTCTACGCATGTGTAGACCAGATTAAGAATCGTTTAAAGAAGAATGCAATCGTTCTTCAGTTACCTATCGGTAAGGAGGACGAGTTCAAGGGTATCATCGATCTCTTTGAGATGAAGTCCTACATCTACAATGATGAGAAGGGTGACAACATAACTGTTGGAGATATCCCTGAGAACATGAAGGAAGATGCAGAGCTTTATCATACAGAGTTAGTAGAGAAGATCTGCGAGCTTGATGATGACCTCATGATGGCATATCTTGAGGGTGAAGAGCCATCCGTTGAGGAACTCAAGAAGGCATTAAGAAAGGCTACCTGTGAGTGCCGTGCTATTCCTGTATGCTGTGGTTCAGCTTACAAGAACAAGGGCGTTCAGAAGCTTCTTGACGCTGTTATCGAGTATATGCCATCTCCACTCGATGTACCTGCTATCAAGGGCGTTGACCTTGACGGTAACGAGGTAGAGAGAAAGTCATCTGATGAGGAGCCGTTCGCAGCTCTTGCATTCAAGATCATGGCTGACCCATTCGTTGGTAAGCTTGCATTCATCAGAGTATATTCAGGTACAATGAACTCAGGTTCTTATGTACTTAACGCAACAAAGGACAAGAAGGAGCGTGTCGGACGTATCCTTCAGATGCACGCTAATAAGAGACAGGAGCTTGATAAGGTTTACTCCGGAGATATCGCAGCTGCAGTTGGACTTAAGTTCACAACTACAGGTGATACAATCTGTGACGAGCAGCATCCGGTTATCCTCGAGTCCATGGAGTTCCCGGAGCCTGTTATTGAGCTTGCAATCGAGCCTAAGACAAAGGATGCTCAGGGTAAGATGGGTGAGGCTTTAGCAAAGCTTGCTGAAGAGGATCCTACATTCAGAGCACATACAGATAAAGAGACAGGACAGACAATCATCGCCGGAATGGGTGAGCTCCATCTTGAAATCATCGTAGACAGACTTCTTCGTGAGTTCAAGGTTGAGGCTAACGTTGGTGCACCTCAGGTTGCATACAAGGAGACAATCACTAAGGCTGTTGATGTTGATTCTAAGTACGCTAAGCAGTCCGGTGGTCGTGGACAGTACGGACATTGTAAGGTTCACTTCAGACCAATGGATCCAAATGGCGAGGAGACATTCAAGTTCCCATCCTCCGTTGTCGGTGGTCCTATTCCTAAGGAGTACATCCCAGCCGTTGGCGAAGGTATCGAGGAGGCTACTAAGGCCGGTATCATTGCAGGTTTCCCTGTACTTGGTGTAGAGGCTGATGTATACGATGGTTCCTACCATGAAGTCGATTCATCCGAGATGGCATTCCATATCGCCGGTTCTATGGCATTCAAGGATGCTATGGCTAAGGCTGCACCGGTTCTTCTTGAGCCTATCATGAAGGTTGAGGTTACTATGCCTGAGGAGTACATGGGTGATGTAATCGGAAGCCTTAACGCTAAGCGTGGTCAGATCCAGAGCATGGACGATATCGGCGGCGGTAAGATGGTAACAGCTATGGTACCACTTGCTGAGATGTTCGGTTACTCAACAGAGCTTCGTTCATCTACTCAGGGACGTGGTAACTACTCCATGTTCTTCGAGAAGTATGAGCCGGTTCCAAAGAACGTTCAGGAGAAGGTTGTTGCAGCACATGCGAAGTAATATTTCGCAGCTAAGTAATATTTAGCGGTGAAGTAAATCATTGCAGTGAAGTGAGTAACATCACATAAGCAGTATTGCTTTGCCTGCAAAGTGAATTTTACGGTGAAGCGATTCATTGTAAAATGAGCTGCTAAATCTGATTTTGTATAAAATGAATTGATTTTTAGCGATAAAAATTATATTTATGACAGGTTTTAACCCAATGAATGGTGTAAAACGCCATTTGTTGGGCTAAACTTGAAAAAAAGAGTTGAAAATATTTCGAATATGAAATATAATAAAAAAAGCTGATTATTCCCATAAAGGGAGCATTTTTAAGGAGGACATTCAAAATGGCAAAGGCTAAATTTGACAGAACTAAGCCACATTGTAACATTGGTACAATCGGACACGTAGATCACGGTAAGACAACTTTAACAGCTGCTATCACTAAGGTATTAGCTGAGAGAGTTCCTGGTAACGAGAAGGTAGATTTCGAGAACATCGATAAGGCTCCAGAGGAGAGAGAAAGAGGTATCACAATTTCTACAGCTCACGTTGAGTACCAGACAGAGAAGAGACATTATGCACACGTTGACTGCCCAGGCCATGCTGACTATGTAAAGAACATGATCACTGGTGCTGCTCAGATGGATGGTGCTATCCTCGTTGTAGCTGCTACCGATGGTGTTATGGCTCAGACTAGAGAGCACATCCTTCTGTCCCGTCAGGTAGGCGTTCCTTACATCGTTGTATTCATGAACAAGTGTGATATGGTAGACGATGAGGAGCTTCTTGAGTTAGTTGAGATGGAGATCACAGAGCAGCTTGAGGAGTATGACTTCACAGGTTGTCCTATCATTAAGGGTTCTGCTCTTAAGGCTCTTGAGGATCCAATGGGACCTTGGGGCGATAAGATTATGGAGCTTATGGATACTGTTGATACTTATATCCCAGATCCACAGCGTGCTACAGATAAGCCATTCCTTATGCCAATCGAGGATATCTTCACAATCACTGGCCGTGGTACAGTTGCTACAGGTAGAGTTGAGCGTGGTGTTCTTCATGTTAATGAGGAAGTTGAAATCGTTGGTATCCATGAGGATAAGAAGAAGACAGTTGTTACCGGTATCGAGATGTTCCGTAAGCTTCTTGATGAGGCTCAGGCTGGTGATAACATCGGTGCTCTTCTCCGTGGTATCCAGAGAACAGAAATCCAGAGAGGACAGGTTCTCGCTAAGCCGGGTACTGTAACTTGCCATAAGAAGTTTACAGCTCAGGTTTACGTTTTAACAAAGGAAGAGGGTGGACGTCATACACCTTTCTTCAACAACTATCGTCCACAGTTCTACTTCAGAACAACAGACGTTACAGGTGTTTGTGAGCTTCCAGCCGGCACAGAGATGTGCATGCCTGGCGATAACGTTGAGATGACAATCGAGCTCATCCACCCAATCGCTATGGAGCAGGGTCTTACTTTCGCTATCCGTGAGGGTGGTAGAACAGTAGGTTCAGGCCGTGTTGCTAGCATCATCGAGTAATTTATAATTTAATAAATTGTTCAAAATTCAGCCTTCCGAGGGTTTTCCTCGGAGGGCTGTTTCTTTAAGAAATATCCTACATTATTCGCTTATCTATATTTAATCTAATACTATTACCAAATATATTTTATTTTTTCTACAGCTTAGGTTTTTCATAATGAAATTACATACATCAAATAATTATGCCTAAATATATAGTTTCTATACCAAGTGCTTTAGGGTGTGAATTTTTGGAATAAGTGCCATGGAGACATTTGGCTTAAAATAAAAAACTTGAGGAAATATTTCGAAAATAGTGGAGCATTTTTGCGTTAATTGAGAAAATTATTACTTAATTAGCATTGTATTGTTGAACTTTTATCTAATTTAAGATATCATAATACTATATGTATGGGGCAATATATGGGGAGTGAATTGGAGTTTTGTTATGAGAAAAAAGTCAAAAAAAGAATCGTTAAACGCCTTGAACGGAATTGGAAAAAATCTAGCGGTTGCGGCGATATCGGTAAGTCTTTGTGTGAGCGCACTGTCCGGATGCAGTAAGAGTGAAGGCACACAAAATGGTGGAAATCAGGCAGATAATCTTGAGGTCGGAGAGAGCAGCGCCGATGACCTGAAGCCGGAAACAGATAATCCGGAATCGGAAGGAGAGAGCACCACACAGTTCCCGGTTATAGAGAGAAAGACTGCCGACCAGATAAATATTAACCCGGAGGTTATAGATGTCACGAAGTTCGAGCTTCCGGATGCTTCCGAGGAGTCGGGAATATTTGTTCAGCCGATAGAGGATATTTCAGATGATTTTATAAGGGGAATGGATGCATCGGCGGTACTTGCTGTTGAGAACAGCGGTGCAAAGTATTATGGCTTTGACGGAGAGGAACAGGATGTATTCAAGACGCTTGCCGAGGCAGGAGTTAATTACATAAGACTTCGTGTATGGAATGACCCATACGATGAGAATGGAAATGGATATGGCGGCGGAAATAATGATGTTGCAACGGCTATAGAGCTTGGCAGGAGGGCAACACAGTACGGAATGAAGGTATGCATAGATTTTCACTATTCGGATTTCTGGGCTGACCCGACAAAGCAGTATGTGCCTAAGGCATGGAAGGGTATGACGATAGAACAGAAGAGCGATGCACTCTACGGTTTTACTGTGACAAGCCTTACAGATATATTAAATGCCGGCGTTGATGTATGTATGGTCCAGGTTGGAAATGAAATCAATAAGGGAATGTCAGGAGAGACATTTATGTCCTCGGTTGCAAAGCTGTTGAATGCGGGCAGCAGTGCAGTGCGTGAGGTCTCAAAAGCTGCCGGGAAAGACATTCAGGTTGCTGTCCACTACACAGACATTGATAAACAGGGTGAGGTTGCGAAGATTACGGCCGACCTTGATAAATATGGTGTGGATTATGATATTTTTGCAATGTCCTACTATTCATTCTGGCATGGCTCAATGGAGAATATGCAGGAGATGGCAGAATATGTGCAGGACACCTACGGCAAGAAGGTTGTGATTGCAGAGACTTCATATTGCTATACCGCTGAGGATGGTGACGGAAGCGGCAACAGTGTATCCGGTGACGGCGACCTTGTGGATGGGTATGATGCAACTGTCCAGGGACAGGCAGATATGCTTCGTGATATATGTGAGGCAGCAGATGAAGCCGATATAATGGGTGTGTTCTACTGGGAAGGAACATGGATTCCTGTAGGACCTGCTGATGCTGACAATTCTGAACTTTGGGAGAAGTACGGAAGCGGATGGGCAAGCAGTTATTCAGGTTCATATGACCCGAAGGATGCCGGCAAGTACTATGGCGGCTGTTCATGGGATAATCAGGCAATGTTTGATTTTACAGGACATCCGCTCGATTCACTCAAGGTATTCAGAGAGCTTAAGTATGGTGCAACAGCACCTCTTGCGGTTGAGAAGGTACCGGATGTTGAAGTATCATGTAATGTTGGCGGTACACTCACGCTTCCTGAGACTGCACTTGTGGTATACAATGACAAGACAGCCAACAGGGAAGTCCCTGTCATATGGAATGAGGAGCAGATTGCTGCGATAGATACGAATGTTGGCGGTACATATCAGGTAGAAGGAACATTGCAGGATGAAGAGCTTGATGAACAATATACAACCGTAGTGGCAAATGTTGAGATTGAGCTTGTCAACTTTGTAGTAAATCCAAGCTTCGAGGATGCTGACACATCAATGTGGAAGGTTACATATAACGGCAAGAAGAATCCTACAGATTATCAGGTCAATGAAAAGGATGCCAAGTCAGGTCAGACGGCATTTCATTTCTGGTCTGCTGACGATATGGATTTTTCAATAGAGCAGGAGGTTATGGAACTTGAACCGGGGACTTATGAGCTTTCCGTTTTTTCGCAGGGCGGTGATATGTCAAGCTCCGCGGTGCTTGAGCTGTATGCAGCTGCTGATGGTCAGGAATATACACAAAGCTTCGAGCTGACAGGATATGCTGAATGGAAGGAGCCGACTGTGACAGAAATCAAGCTTACAGATGACAGCATGGTTATCGGAGTGAGAATGAAATGTAATGGTGGAAGCTGGGGAACAGTTGATGACTTTACGCTTAACAGAATCGGAGATTAGTAATAATAAGGTTCATTTTTTGGCGGATGATGGCAGAATATACAATATTGCGGTTGATATTTTACGGAGCTGTCATTTAGATGAACCGCTTGAAGAATAATCATAAAAGATATGGAGATTAAGATATGGAGTATAAGGCTTTTGCAGAAGAGTTAAAAAAATATATAACAGGCAATTCTGACTGGAACATATCCGAGGAAAATTACAGATTATATGAAGACGGGTATACCTCAACAGATAACGAGGAGCTGTCATTTATCCGCCATACCAATATAAAGTATAATCATATTGAGTCGGATGTTCTGGTGGGGGATTTTATTGATTTAAAGATAGCGATAAACAATGGTGGGTATACTTCATGCAGATTTTCCGTGAAATATCTGTATGATGAATATACAGCCGGCGGATGGGATGCAGTAGAGCGCATTGTGAGTGAAAATATTAAGATGGCTTCCATAACAGATATCCGTGAAATAACAAATAATATAGCAAATTATTCATTTATTCACAGTCATCTGATTGTAAGACCGATTAATTTTCCCGATAACAGATATGAGCTTAAAAATTGCATCTATAAGCAGGTTGGAGATATCGCACTTGTGCTGTATGCACTGATTTACGATGATGAAAAAATGGGCGTTGTGACAGCGAAGATACCAAAGGCTGCTTTTGATGCATGGAATAAGGATATTTCCGAGGTATGGCAGGAAGCTGTAAGCAATACGAATGTATGGGCACCGCCGCGCATGTATATGAAGCCTTCCGAGGTTAAAAATGCATCCTATGAGAAGGGAGCTTTTATGGCATTAAATGCTGTGCAGGAGAAGATGAACTCCCTGTATGTGCCTACCGTGACGACAACAAAGCAGCAAAATGGAGCTATCGCCATGTTCTATCCGGGAGTGCAGGAAAAAATAGCGCAGGTATGCGGTGGAAGCTATTATGTTGTGTTTACAAGCATTCATGATGCACGTATTCATGTGAATGGAGCAATGTCGGTGCGTCAGATATTACAGTCATTAAAGGATGTGAATAAGAAATTCAACAAGCCGGAGGAGATTTTAAGTAGAAAAGTTTTCTACTATGACAGCGAGAAGAAGGAATTGGAAATGCTTGAATTATAAGTAGTTTATGTCAAATCTTTGACAAAAAGAATGTAAATTAGTTTTTGAAGATTTACAAAGTAAAATAATGGAATAATTCACTTGACAAAAGTGGTCTGTGGTTATAGACTAAGATTAGAGGTCGGTAACTACAGACCGCTTTTTGCTTAACTGTAAAATTTATAGCCGGTTTATTGGCTGACAGGTTTGAAAACGGAATTTTCGGTAAGCAGTTATATTGACAATAAGGTTCGAGTGTCAAAGCATGTTAATTTAGTCTATGTGTGTATAACGAGTTATATTTGGTTGAGTTCACAAGGCATGTTATGACATCCTAATCCAATGAGTAATTGCAAAACATACGGTTTTTAAATATAAAGTTTTGCAAACACCTAAGCATTAATAAGTTAAAAAGGAGAATTTTGTATGGAAAGTCTCAAGTTGTGTGAGAGCGATTATCGCTTTATGTGTATTATCTGGGATAATGAGCCGCTTGCGTCGGGTAAGCTTGTGGAGCTGTGTGGAAGTGAACTTGGATGGAAGAAGTCCACAACCTATACAACCTTGAAAAAGATGTGTGAGAAAGGCTTTGCAAAGAATGAGAACACGGTAGTCACAGCTCTTGTGAGGAAGGAGGATGTGGTTGCGTATGCAAGCGACCATTTTGTAAAGCACACGTTTGGCGGTTCACTGCCGCAGTTTTTGGTTGCTTTTCTCGGAGGCAGGAAGATAAGCGAGGAGGAGGCAGAGGAGCTTAAGAAGCTGATTGACGAACATAAATAAAAATGAGGGAGTGATGTATTGGAGAAGGTATTTTTAAGCATTTTAAATATGAGCCTGACAGCAGGGATTATAGTTATAGCTGTACTTATTATCAGATTATTCCTGAAAAAACTGCCGAAGAAGTATTCGTATTTTATGTGGAGTGTTGTAGGATTCAGACTGATTTGCCCTGTGTCGGTTGGCTCCGTGTTTAGTATTTTTAATTTGAAGCTTTTTAGCGGAATGGGTATTACGGGCAGATTGGATAATGCAGAGGATAAGATATCACATTTGATAAGCACAATCGGTTCTGTTTTTTCAGGTGCGGCTAAGACCGCTCATATGCCGGGCATGTCAGATATAACCGGTATTAATAAAGTAAATACAGTCACGGATGCTGTTGGCACAGTGGCGGATTCAATTAATGAGACTGTGTCGGAAGCGGGAAATGTGATTGCAGGTATGGCACAGAGTGTAGCCGGCAATGCAGCGGCAGGCAACATAGCAGATGCACTTGCAGGTACAGTCAATGGTATGGCGGCAGGTACGATAACAGACCCGATGACCGGTTCTGTAACTCATGGAGTAGCAGATGGCTTCACATCAGCGGCATATTCAGGCGGTCAGGTGGTATGGGGAGATGGTTTATTTAAGACTATGATGGTAATCTGGATTGTCGGAATGGCAGTCATGCTTGTATATGGAATAGCTGCATATATAGTCATGGCGCGAAGAGTTGACAATGCAGTATGGATTAAGAGTAATGTCTACCGCTCCGACAAAATCACATCGCCGTTCGTGCTTGGCTTCTTTAAGCCGAGGGTGTATATGCCGGCTTTTATTGAAGCTGATGCGGCTGAATATGTACTGCTCCATGAAAATTACCACATTCAAAGGTGCGACTACATAGTAAAGCCGATAGCATTTATTATTTTGTGTGTGCATTGGTTCAATCCGTTAGTGTGGGCAGCTTTCTGCATGATGGGAAGAGACATGGAGATGAGCTGTGATGAGGCAGTGCTTGCCAATATGGTGGTGGAGCAGGGACGCATAAAGGATGGCATGAGCGAGTGTGAGGTTGTGAAGGGATACTCCTATGCACTGTTAAACTGTGCATCGCATGGAAGCTTCAATGGATTATTCCAGCTTGGCTTTGGTGAAATGTCAGTTAAGAAAAGAATTAAGAATGTTCTAAAATATAAAAAGTACGGCGGGTTGATTACGGCAGCAGTGCTGCTTGTATGTATATTTGTGCTTGCGGCATGCGGAACCAATTCTAAGAATGCTGATGCGTCAGATGAGAGCTTAAAAGAAGCACAGATTCAGTGGCTGATAGAGTCGGACATTAATTTTACATTGAACACCTGGCCTGAAAATCAGCAAAACGGTATTACAGAGCCGGAAGTCAAGATAGTGAATGATAATAAAGGTAATTCGATAGTAGTATGGGATGGTCTGAATAAAAGCTTGGATAAAAATATTATTCCGGCAGGGATATATGAGTACAGCAATGGAATTGATATCGATGGGGACGGTGAGGATGAACGAATTCTAAAATGTCCTTATACCAACAATCTTAATGAATATAAGACTATAATATTAGATAAACATAACAATAATCTTGTCTGCATTGAACTGCCGCAGCAGAGCATAGTAACAGCGAGAGCATTTGATAATTTTATTTTAAAAATCAAGGTTGCTTATGAAGATAAGACAAGAGTATATGATTGCAGCAATCCCGGCAAAAATATTTTTTTAGAGGAACTAAGAGAATCCCTTGTCGGTGCTGTATGGGATGGGAACGGAAGGATTATCAATCCCGACAGCGAAGATGGGCTTAGCAGGTCGGTTGCAATGGGACTTGGGAGAGAACAGAACATGGGCTTTGTGTATCATGAAGGGAGTACTGTACCGGACGAGCTTTTCTATAATGTGAATGTGTGGATCAATGATGAGTCAAATATTAAGTTCTGTGCATTGCTTAAGTATAAGCCATATGAAGGAAGCATGATATTTATAAACGGTGATGTGTTAGACATGCTTGAATCTGGTGAAACAGGGTCATTGGGAGCGAATTTTGAGTGGGCAGAGAGTGAAGCATCATCGGAAATTGAACTTGACCTTAGTGATACGCCAAGAAAATGGACTGACCTGAAGCTTGACATGGCAAAGCAGTACCATGACTTTGAGCCATGTGCAGCGAATATAGACGGTGAATGGATTAAGGCACTGTACAACAAGGAACAGGATGTGCTTATTACACAGGAGAGTGGCGCATATGGGATATATCATAATGGGGAGTATCTGTCTGTGACTGTAGAGCTGCCGTTTCCGACAGAGAACAATGTGACAATCAAGCTTGTGGATGCAAACGATGATGGGAAAGATGAATTATATATAAAAGCGTATTTAGGAGGCAGGGAGAGAAATCAGCTTATAGGGCTTGAGCCGCTTACAGCGCTTGTTGATTCCTACAGCTATGGGATAGCCGGAGTAAGTGACTATGTGAAGGAATACAGATTGACGAATGTATGGATTGCAGAGGATGATATGGTTCATGTGGAAGCAGAATTTATCATGAATGACGGTGAAACTTACCGCACAGAGTGCATTGTCGCTGGTGCTGACAGGGAAAGGCCGGAGGATTTTGAGATTTCACCTGTATACTTTGATACGGATATTTTGATGGAACATCCTTATTCTGTAAAACAGGATATACGTTTCAGGGTAAATCAAGGCTCTATGACTGATGGAAACGGCTATATATTTATGTCTATTCCGTTAGAATATGATGAGGAGAGTACTCACTACACAGAGCGGGGAGATGTTGAGCTGTATTATAAGGAAATAAGTCCGGCTGACTGGGGATAAGGAAGGTGAGAATTTGGAGAGTATATTTTTAATGATACTGGATATGAGCATCACGGCAGGCTGCGTAGCTTCTATAGTTGTTCTTGTAAGGCAGTTATTAAGGAGAGCTCCGAAGAAATATTCATATCTGCTATGGCTTGTGGTTGCATTCAGGCTTGTATGTCCTTTTTCGTTTAATTCGGATATAAGTATTTTTAATTTGAGTGCATTCAGATTTGTGAATTTGCAGCAATATGATATTCAGGGAAACGAAACAGACAGCACAGCAGGCACATATACAGATGGTAAGAACAGTGTTTCTGATATGAAAAACCATGCCGGTGCTGTATCGAACGTGAGTGATAATAAAGCATCCGGAAATGTCGGAGACAATTCTGACTTATCCGGGGAAATCGTATCTGACAAAGCAGGAACACAGAATCAATACAGTAATCAAAGCAATGCAGATTTATATACAGAAAATACCATGCTGAATGCCATATCAGACAAAGGTATACCGGATAAAAATGAATCCGGACAAAATGTATCTTATGCGAAATCACATAGAGTAATGCATCTGAAGGGAGATATGCTTACAATACTCACTTTTATATGGTTAGCCGGCATGCTTGTGATGGCTGTATATGGAATAATCTCGTATATAATTCTTGACAGAAGGCTTGCCAAGGCTCTGAAAATAGATGATAACGTGTATCGTTCTAACAGGATAAACACACCGTTTGTCATGGGATTTGTGCATCCGAGGATATATATACCATGTTTTCTCGATAATGCATCGATGCGTTATGTCACAGCGCATGAGAAGTGTCATATAGCAAGGCGTGATTACATAGTCAAGGCTGTATCATTTGTGCTCTTGTGTATTCACTGGTTCAACCCGCTTATATGGGCAGCTTTTTTCCTGATGGGCAAGGATATGGAGATGAGCTGTGATGAGATGGTTGTTGAAAAGATGCTGAGAGCAGAAAAAAATGGCTCTCGCGATATATTAAAGGTTAATAAGGATTACTCGTATGCACTGTTATGCTGTGCATCGTCAGGGCGTTTTCTGGCGCCGGGGCCGCTCTGTTTTGGGGACATTTCGGTGAAGGGGAGGATTAAGAACGTGTTAAATTACAAAAAACCAAGGAAGTTTATGACGGCAGCGGCAATAATACTGTGTATGGCTGTGCTTGCCGCGTGTAGTGCCAATCCGAAAAATACTGCCGGTGTAGATAATACGCCGCAGGAAGAAAAATCGGGTGAACAGAGTATTGAGACAGTGTCCTCAACGGAGGATGCATCTAAGCAGCCGGAAAGTGATGCGGCAGATAACAATGTAACAGGTGATGATGTTTTAAAGAATAGTTCAGAAGATAATAAGGAAACGGATATAGTTATAGATACCGGAAATCTTGATGATACGATTTTTGATGCATGTGTGACATATCATATGGATCCGCAGGAAGTTAAGGATTTGATTGACAATGCTTCGGACGAGGAAAAGATTTCAATTTATACACAATGCAGAATGTATGGTGAGGATGAGCTTTATGAGTGGGCTGAAAAAATGGCAGCGTACTATGGAGACGGATGGCATACGAGAATGTCGGGTGATAGCATAGTTAATATTGTAAGTACAGGAACAACATGGTATAAGTATGAGCTTACAGGTTACGATGCAGATATTGTGCCAGACTTGGATATGAAGCCTGTCTATCCGGTGCCTGTGGATGATGCAAAAATCATGGCAGGATATGGATATATTAAGAGTGAATCGGGCAGTGGATTTCATTTTGAGGACGATTTTTCTGTAGAACAGGGAAGTGATGTCAAAGCTGTTGCGGATGGAAAGGTATTACTTGCGGGCTGGGAAGGCATTCATGGTATATCGGTTGTCACTCAGAATGATGATGGATACATGACAAGCTACTATCATCTTAGCACAGCCGATGTCAATGTAGGCGACAGGGTGGCAGCAGGTGACGTGATTGGACAGACGGGACAGAGCGGAAATGCGACAGGTCCGATGCTGTCATTTGCGGTTAGCTACTATGATGAGGAGACAGGTATCAATTTTATAGAGCCGGCTTATCAGGAAAGCCCGTACATTGAACTGGATTAGAGTACACTAAAAATCCGGACGGAACATACAGCTATGATGGCAATACTTATGAGTATAAGCTTCAGGTAGCAGGATATGAGAGCAATGCGCGTGTTACATATCTCGTTCTGACCAATGACTTAGAGACAGACTTTGATGCTGTGGTATATAGACTGATAGGGTCGCAGGCTTATACAGGGGTACCGGAATTTTGGGACAGAGGGGTCAGGTCCCGGTGTCCCATTTTGGGACACACGGACCTGACCCCTTTGTCCCATTTTTTACATAAACAGTATATAACAGTTGACAACAGACGCCAACTGTTATATACTGTTTATGCGTTAAGGAATATTTGTGGCGGAGCGCTGCGCCATGAATGATTAAATTTTATAGAAAAATTTCAGGCATTTTGATGGATATTTGAGTCTGATGTGTTAAATGTGTCTGAAATAACGGAGATAAATATGCATATTATACTTAACAATTCTTCCATGGTACCAATTTACGAACAGCTCATGGAGCAGATTAAAAATGAAATAATTTCCGGAGGTCTAAAGGAAGGTGAGGCTCTTCCGTCTGTCAGGACACTTTCGGGAGAATTAAGGATAAGCGCCCTCACGGTCAAGAAGGCATACGATAAGCTTGAGGAGGAGAATTTTGTAAATACAGTACATGGTAAGGGAACCTTCGTTACAGCAACGGACAGAGAGCTTGCGATGGAAGCAAGACGACATGCCGTGGAGGAGGATTTCTGCCACGCTGTTGAGAAGGCCAGGACTGTAGGGATGAGCGATGAAGAGATTAAGGAGCTGTTCAATATAATAATTGAGGAATGATGGGTTATTTTTTGCTGACAGGAAAGTAATCAAGAAAAGAACTTCGCCTTGGATGGCACGGAAAGGTGGATTATAGACATGGTCAAAGCGGATAGTCTTATAAAGCAATATGGGAAATTTAATCTGGATGTATCACTGGAGGTTCTGGATGGATATATCACGGGTCTTGTCGGGAAGAACGGAGCAGGCAAGAGCACAACAATCAAGCTGATATTAGGGCTTATAAAGCCGGATGCGGGAAGTGTGACAGTGTTTGGAAAGAACGCAAATGAGCTTACCGGAAAAGATAAGCAAAGGCTTGGTGTCACGCTCTCATGTGCAGGTTTTTCCGACTATCTTAATATGAAGGATGTAACAAAGATTTTAAGAAAAATGTACACTGAATTTGACGAGGAGTGGTTTAAAAGCAGCTGTGTGAGTATGAACATACCTGCCGATAAGAAGCTTAAAGACTTTTCGACAGGCATGAGAGCGAAGCTGCGCATGCTTATTGCGCTCAGCCACAGAGCAGAGCTTTTGGTGCTTGATGAGCCAACGGCGGGACTTGATGTTGACGCAAGGAACAGACTGTTAGATATGCTTCGGGATTATCTTGAAAAGAACCCTTCAAGCAGTATACTTATCACATCACATATATCCGGCGACCTTGAGGGGCTGTGTGATGACATATATATGCTTCATGACGGCAGGATTGTGCTGCACGAAGACACTGACGTACTGCTTGATAAATATGCTGTTATTAAGGTTGATGAAGCAGCTTATGAAAAAATTGATAAAAGCTATATTCTTAAAACCAAAAAGGAGAGATTTGGTTACTCATGCTTTACAAACGAGAAACAGTTTTATATTGAAAATTATCCGGGAATTATTGTTGAGAACGGTGGAATTGATGATTTAATCCTTATGTATTCAGGAGGTGAAAAGTAATGGCAGGACTTTTTGAGAAGGATTTAAGACTTCTTATTAGAAATAAGCAGTTTGTGATTGTGATTGTATTTATGGCATTTATGTTCAGTCTTTCCGGGAATCTGAGTATGATTCTGCCTTATATGACGGTCTTTGGGACGATTTTTTCGGTGAGCACGATAAGCTATGATGAAGCAGATAATGGCTATATGTATCTTATGACACTCCCGATAACCTATAAGGATTATGTGTGGGAAAAATATCTTTTCTGCACTATCGGCGGTATTGTTACAGGTGCTCTGACAATGATATTTTTCATTGCCGGGACAGCAGTGAAAGGTGAAGCGATAAATGCAGGCGATATTTTGATTGTCATGCTGATAGTACTGCCGTTGATTATTACTATAGAGTCATTTATGATACCTATACAGTTAAAATTCGGCAATTCAAAGTCACGCAGTTTTATTATGCTTACGTTTGGAATTATAGTAGGCGGCGCATATGTAATAGACAGGTTTGTTACAGATTTAGGGCAGCTTTTGGCAGAGGCAGGACATTTGCTTGAGAATGTATCTTCGGTGGTGTGGATAATATCAGTGTCTGCAATCACGGTTATAATTTTTGTCATATCGTTCCTTTGCAGTGTAAGGATTATGGGGAAGAAGCAGTACTAGTGGGACAGAGGTGTCAGGTCCCGGTGTCCCATTTGGGACACACGGACCTGACACCTCTGTCCCATTTCATATTTGCAATTATGATGTCTGCATGATATGATTACGTAGGATGATAATTTGAGAGCAGATATGATAAGGAAAAGCATAAGTATTTGAAAATACATTAATCAACACGGCCAAGATAGATAAGGCAGCTGGTTGATAATTTACATCTAGAAAGGAACATTAAGATATGACTGAGGAACAGGCAAAGCGGATAAAGCGCAAAAAGAAGAGACGAATGAGAAAAATATTGTCGTGGAGCATAGTGATTTCAACGCTTTTGGTTATTATTTTTGGGGCAACACTTGTGATTAGCATTATTTCAAAGAATGCAGGAGGCGGGAAGGATGATGCGATAAGACTTCCGGTTGTATCAGCAGATGCGGATTCTTCATCGGGAAGTATCGTTGACGCAGACGCAGCAGGCACAACAGGTCAGCCGGGTCAGGAATCAGAATCCGCATCAGAAGGAACCTCCTCAGATGAAAGCTCCATAACAACGGAAGCTGTCAGCAGCACAACAGAGAATAATGCATCTTCGGCAGAGAGCACAGCTGATACGACAACGGTTGAGACTACTACAGAGAATGCTGCATCGGAACAGAATGCTACGACAGCCTCGGATGTGACGGAAACCGCAACATCCCAGGCAGCGACATTGCCAAGTAATGTGTCAGGTTCAAAGTTAAATGCAGCAGATTTTGCAAATTATTCGACAGAGAAGGTTCCTTATGGTTTCGGGGCTGAGGTGGATGCCGACAACAGACCGGACGGATGCACATGGTACTCGAATAAATTCGGCAATTATAAAGCACTTTTCATAATGCCTAAGAGCAGCAATATATATCTTACTTTTGATGAGGGATATGAGTATGGCTTCAGCGGAGAGATACTTGATGTGCTGAAGGAAAAGAATGTGAAGGCGGTATTCTTTGTGACTCTTCCGTATGCGCGCGATAATCCTGAGCTTGTCCAGAGAATGATTGATGAAGGCCACATCGTTGGAAATCACACGACAACACACCCATCAGGCGGTTTGCAGCAGTATGATGCACAAAAGCAGATAGACGATATCGACCAGGTAACACAGTATGTGAAGGAGCATTATGGGTACAGCATGAATCTGTTCAGATTTCCGGAAGGGTCATTCAGCGAGCAGAGCCTTGCCATTGTAAATGCGCTCGGATACATGCCTGTATTCTGGAGCTTCGCATACAAGGATTGGGATGTAAACAACCAGCCGGATGTCTCAGAGTCACTTACAAACGCCTTAAATAAGGCTCACGGAGGTGCGATCTATCTTCTTCATGCCGAGTCGGAGACGAACACTAAGATGCTTCCAGACCTTATTGACGGCTTAAGAGCTAAAGGATATTCGCTCGAATTGCTCAATTAAAAACAGAAACGTCCGATATACATTACAGAAAAAGACAGCTTTGCAGAATGATAAGCTTTAAATTCCGCATGGCAGATACTACACGGATGTATGGGATGGATGCTAAGGATAGCACGATTTTTGTGCTGTCCTTTTTGTTGGCTGGGACAGGGGGTCTGGTCCCTGTGTCCCAGAATGGAAGGAGGATTTTATGGTTCAGAATGTATTTGACAAGCTCGAAAATGCGTTTAGCAGGTATAAGGTGAATGAAACGCAAGCATACACAACGGCGGATAATTCAAAGCAGGCCGATTATTCATCAAGTATGAATATGTTAAAGGTTGCTGTTCAGGATTTCCTTGACCCGACAGCAGGGATGACGGATGCACAGAGGGAGAGATTTGTTAAAAAGCTATATGCCAAAATACAGAGCGGGAAGAAGCTTACGGCGGATGAGATGGCATATCTTAGAAAGTATGACCCTGTTACATACATGAAGGTTGCACGTATACAGGCGCAGAGGGAGGCACTCGAAGCTCAGCTAAAAAGCTGTAAGTCCAAGGAGGAGGTGCAGGAGGTATATACGGACGCAGTGATACGTGTGCCGGAGGATGACCCGGCAAGGGAAGAGCTGATGGCGGCATATGCTGATGCGTATGATGAGTTTAAGAAGTCGGATGATTACGGAAGCCTGCCGCAGAAGGATGACGATAGGGACAAAAAGGCTGGGACAGGGGTCTGACACCGGTGTCCCAGCCTTGGGACGCCGGTGTCAGACCCCTGTCCCAAAATATGGAAAATAAATGGCAAAACTTCGTTTTCTAACGTGACATTGTGGATTTACTAGTGTATAATAGCTCGGTAGGACTTAAAGATTTAACGGAGGAAAGAGCTATGATGATAGCAAAGATTCTGGCACTCACCATTTTTATAGTGATGTTTGTGCTCATTATCACGGACAAGATAGAGAAATGTCTTGTCACGCTGTGCTGCGGACTTGCTACTGCGGTTTTTGTATTCGGACTGTCAATGCACAGCATGAGTGCCTTTATTGAGACACTTAATGTTAGAAACATATTTACGCTCGGATTCTGGTACGAGGCGGGAAGCTCCGCTGAGAGTACAAGCGGAGTTAACTGGGCGACCATTATATTCCTTGCGGGAATGATGGTAATGGTGGAAGGAATGGCGAAGGCGGGATTTTTCCGCTGGCTCTGCATGACTATTGCAAAGCTTGTCAAGTATAAGGTTATCCCAATCTTCCTTACATTCATGGTAATGTCATTTGTGCTTGCCATGTTTATCGACAGTATTACTGTTATTCTTTTCCTTGCAGCAGTTACCGTTGAACTTGCACAGCTTCTAAAGTTTAACCCGGTTCCGATTATTTTGTCGGAGATATTCTGTGCGAACCTCGGTGGTTCTGCTACTATGTGCGGTGACCCGCCTAATATTATTATAGGTACATCACTCGGATATTCATTTGCGGATTTTGTAACTAACACGGGACTTATGGCGGTTATATCACTTGTTGTCATAGTTTTATATTTTTATCTTTGTTTCAGAAAAGAACTCAGTAAGGCAGGCGGAGATGTTGACATATCCAAGATGCCTTCACCTAAGTCAGCGATAACAGATAAGAAGGCTTTTGCAATCAGCACAGTTATATTCCTTATAGCTGTTGCTCTTCTCATCACACATGCACAGACAGGGCTTACGGTTGCGTTTATCGGCACATTTATTGCGCTTATAACGCTTATCACATCAGGTAAGAATACGAAGGCAGTTCTCAAGGGAGTTGACTATAAGACACTGCTTTTCTTTATCGGACTTTTCTTTGTTGTAGGCGGACTTGAGCAGACAGGCATTCTTGAGATTTTTGCACAGTTTATCGGTAAAGTCAGCGGCGGAAATATTATGGTAATGATAGCAATTATTATATGGGTTTCAGCTGTTGCGAGTGCATTTATCGACAATATTCCTTTTGCAGCTACTATGATACCTGTTATAAAGACACTTGCAGCAACAACGGGTGCAGACCTTTCGGTGCTTTCATGGACACTTGCAATGGGAACCGATATCGGAGGAAGTGCCACACCTATAGGCGCATCTGCTAACGTAGTCGGAACATCAATAGCATCAAGAGAAGGATATCCTGTGACATGGGGCAAGTATTGTAAGGTTGCTGTCCCTGCAACAATTATCGTAATTCTTATATCAATGGTCAGCATTTATGTGAGATATCTGTAGAATACAGGGATAAGCAGAAGCAGCCTGCATATAATATGTATAAGATGACATTTTGCATTGTGTCAAATTTTATATATCACAAGTAATTGTAAGAATATTCTAAAAAATATTAATAAAACTATTTACAAAATAAGGTATTTTAAGTTAAAATATAACTATTCAGAGACAGCAGTTTGCAAATGTGGTTCTGAATAGTTATATTTTTTAATAAAAGCAATTAAAAATATTAATTATTTACTTGGAATCGCAGCAATATGCGGGGTAGGAGGCGTTTATATGGGTGAACAACTTATTATTGCAGTAAGCCGTGAGTTCGGAAGTGGTGGCCACGCAGTAGCACAGATACTTTCGGAGAAGTACAATATTCCTCTGTATGACAGCAATCTGTTGGAGGATATTGCAGATCAGAAGAACCTTGATGCACAGGAGCTTGGAAAGTATGATGAGAAGTCTAAGGCTTCATTTTTTACAAGGTCTGTAAGAGGCTTTAGTACATCGCTGGAGGAGAATCTTGCATGGATGCAGTTTAAGTACTTAAATAGCATGGCTGATGCGGGAAAGTCATTTGTCATTGTCGGAAGATGTGCGGAGGAGGTTCTAAAGGAGAATCCTAATCTTGTGACCGTATTCGTGCTTGGAAACATGGAGAACAAGATTCACAGAATAATGGAGCGCTACCAGACAACAAGAGATAAGGCAGTCAAGCTGATTGAGCAGCAGGATAAGAAGAGAAAGACATACCACAACCGCTACTGTCAGGGCAAGTGGGGCGATTCGAGAAATTATGATATCTGCATCAATAGCAGGCTCGGAGTTGAGAGGACAGCGCAGATTATTGCAGACTACATTGATGCCGACATAGAGCAGAAGAAACAGAATTAAATAGTTAGTTTAAGATACACCGCCTATCCTATGCGATTAATTGGATAGGCGGTAATTTTATTTATTTCTCAGGTTTACTTAAGGGCACTGGCAAGAGGCGTGCTTACGGTGATATGGAAAACAATTAGAGCTATAACAGAGGAAAAATATTTAATGATTAGATTATAAAACCTTAATGCTTTGGCGTAGAATGTTATTAATACAGGTGGTATAATAAATAGAAATCAGTCATTTGTTATACCACATTTATTTTTTTGCTGTATCACATCTGCTGCAATCAGAAAAAAGGGCATAATAGGCCCGGAAAGAGGAACGTATGAAGGAAATTAAATCACCTAAAAAGCCGTTGATATTCTATTATGGAATAGTTTTACTGCTTATTGTTATGTTTAATCTTATCGTATCACCTATCCTAATGGAAAAGCAGGTGACGGAGGTTGACTATGGAACATTTATGAAGATGGTCGAGGAAAAAAATGTCGGTGAAGTTGAGGTAGGAAATTCTATGATAGTGTTTACCGACAAGGATGGCAAAGCCATCTACCAAACCGGAGCGATGAACGACCCGAACCTCACGGAACGTCTGTACAATGCAGGGGCAAGCTTTACTAAGGAGATAGAAAAGACAACATCACCTATTATAAGCTTCCTTGTAACAGGTATTCTTCCGCTTGTCATTTTTATAGTGCTTGGCCAGTATATGTCAAGAAGACTTATGCAGCAGATGGGCGGTGGCAAGAATTCCATGGCGTTCGGCATGGGAAAGAGCAATGCCAAGATATATGTCCAGTCTACAGAGGGAATACATTTTTCTGATGTGGCGGGAGAGGATGAAGCAAAAGAGAATCTTGCAGAGATAGTTGATTATCTCCATAACCCATCCAAGTATACAGATGTCGGAGCATCAATGCCGAAGGGACTTCTGCTTGTCGGCCCTCCGGGAACAGGTAAGACAATGCTCGCAAAGGCTGTTGCAGGTGAGGCGGGTGTTCCTTTCTTCTCGATATCAGGCTCTGAGTTCGTTGAGATGTTCGTCGGAATGGGAGCATCGAAGGTTCGTGATCTTTTCAGCCAGGCGAAGGAGAAGGCTCCTTGTATAGTATTCATAGATGAGATTGATGCTATAGGCAAGAAGAGAGATGGCCAGCTCGGCGGCAACGATGAGCGCGAGCAGACGCTTAACCAGCTTCTTACTGAAATGGATGGATTTGAAGGAAATAACGGTGTAATAATTTTAGCTGCAACTAACCGTCCGGAATCACTCGACCCGGCGCTTACAAGACCAGGACGTTTTGACAGACGTGTTCCTGTTGAACTTCCTGATCTTGCCGGACGTGAAGCGATACTCAAGGTTCATGCAAGAAAGATTAAGCTCTCAGATGATGTTGATTTCCACACTATAGCGCGTATGGCATCGGGTGCATCGGGTGCGGAGCTTGCCAACATTATAAATGAAGCTGCGCTTAGAACAGTAAGAAATAACAGAACTGTTGTGACACAGGCTGACTTAGAGGAGAGCATAGAGGTTGTAATAGCCGGCTATCAGAAGAAGAATGCGGTTCTCTCCGATGAGGAGAAGAAGATAGTAGCATATCATGAAATCGGACATGCCCTTGTGGCAGCACTTCAGACCAACTCCGCACCTGTACAGAAGATTACGATTATACCTCGTACATCAGGCGCACTTGGTTACACGATGCAGGTGGAGCAGGGCGATAAGTATCTTATGAACAAGAAGGAGATTGAGAACAAGATAGCAACCTTTACAGGCGGACGTGCCGCTGAGGAGGTTGTGTTCAATGAGATTACAACAGGAGCTTCAAATGATATCGAACAGGCAACGAAGCTTGCACGCGCAATGATTACCAGATATGGCATGACTGAGGAATTCGATATGGTAGCTATGGAGACTGTCACGAACCAGTATCTTGGCGGCGACACTTCTCTTAGCTGTTCGGCAGACACGCAGAAGGAGATAGATAGAAAGGTTGTCGAGCTTGTAAAGCGTGAGCATGAGAAGGCTAAAAAGCTTCTTGCAGACAACAGGGAAAAGCTTGATGAGCTTGCGATGTATCTGTATGAGAAGGAGACAATCACCGGCGAAGAATTTATGAAGATTCTCAATAATGAGAAAAATACCGGCAATTTTGCACAGGCAGAGAGCTTAGGGAACCGGGAAAATAAAGGAAAAGTAATGGTTACTGAATCGAACACGGAGAATAAAGAGCAGAAAAAAGAACGGCTGACTGATTCAGTGAGAGAGGCAGGTGAGCAGGCATGAGAAAATATTCACGCTGCAGATGGCTTGAGCTTGTCGAGGGAATACTTTTAATAATTCTTGGAATAATCACACTTGTATTTCCGACAAGTGCGTTCTGGGGCTTCTCAATCATATATGGTGTGATGGCTATCGTGACAGGCATAGCTGATATAATCTTTTATGTTAAGATGGAAAAATATATGGGATTCGGGCCGGTGCTGGCGCTTGTTTCAGGTGTGCTTAGCGTTCTTGCAGGAGCGATGCTTTTGATGTATCCGGATGCAGGGCAGCTTGTAATCATTATGCTGATACCGATATGGTTCATAGCTCACAGTATAGCAAGACTTTCGCATCTGCCGCTTATCAAGCTGGGAGCCGGAAAAAAATTCTATATCTTTTCGCTTGTGCTCAATATAATAGGAATAATAATGGGTGTGCTTATGATATTTTCGCCGAACCTTGCATTTATATCAGCCTCGGTGCTCATCGGAGGGTATTTGATTCTTCTTGGCATTGACTGTGTTATAATGTCGGGAAGCTACTGGAAAAATAACAGGTGGCTGTAAGAGTTTCATTGTATGCCTAACGGACGTCCAATAGATAAGGTCATGGCATCCTGCTAAAGCTGACGCTAAAACGCAGGATTGCCATGACCTTATTTATTGGACTGATGGTGCTATAGGGAATAATATTCGATATCGAAGTTATGACGGACAATTTTTTTGGTATGCAGGAAATTAAATGTCCAAGTGGCAGTGAGGCTGAGATTTAGAAGAGTTTTAAAAGCCCGATTTTACAGTGATGGAAATAAGACAAAGCATATGTTATAATCCGGAATATAATAACTGACAAGGTGCCGGTATTTTTGTCAGTGTATTATTACATGAAATAATGGCTGTGTGCTGTAAAAACTACAGACAATGGTTAAATTTAATGAAAAAATTTGCAAGTGGGGAACAATATGAATAATGGCAGGATACTTGTTGTCGAAGATGAGAAGGATATAAGAGATGGACTTTGCGAGCTTCTTTGCAGGGAAGGATACATGGTGGCTGCCTGTGAGAACGCCGCACAGGCGAAGCGGTATATGGCGGATGGAGGAGCTAAGCTGTATCTTCTTGATGTAATGTTACCGGATGGCAGTGGATTTGATTTGTGTACATACATACGAGAGGAGTTAAGAAGTGAAGCTCCGATAATATTTTTGACGGCACTTGACGATGAGGACAGTGTTGTAAAAGGGCTTTCGCTCGGTGGCAACGATTATCTTGGGAAGCCCTTTCGTGTGAGAGAGCTTATGGCGAGAGTCGGCGCACATCTTAACCGCTGCCGTAAGTGCGGCACCGTGTACAAGGTGGGAGATTTGACATATGACAGGGAGACAGGACGTGTATTTAAGGCTGGTAAAGAGTTAGAGCTTAGAAGAAATGAGCTGAAGCTTCTTGGCTGCTTTATGGAAAATCCCGGTATACTCATATCGAGGGAAGGACTGCTTGAGCTTATGTGGGATATTGACGGTGATTTCGTGGATGACAATACGCTGTCGGTGGCGGTCAGCCGTCTTAGGAAAAAGCTTGGAAAGTGGAATGGCAGAGATTACATTGATACCGTAAGAGGAATCGGCTACAGATGGAATGCGTGCAATTAGATAATTGTATAATATTAAGTCAGGCTATTAAGCTTTACAGATGCTTAAATATTCACAATGCGGGGAGGGTAAACAGACATGAGAGCACAGAAGATATATTCAGCATGGAATGAAGGGGAGGAGCATTCGGGAATCGGAAAGCAGCATATAGGCGATGCCGGAAGTGGAGGTCTGATGCCTGAGGATGGAAGAGTAGCTGCACATAAATTGAATTTAAATGGTGTTATCATAATAATATTGGCATGCTGTATGGGAGCGTTAACTATTTACAGCATGCTTTTTATGGTGAATTTTTTTACACGCCAGCTGCAGAATATGGTGGGAATTGTGTATGAACAGGATGCGGCTGTGGCACAGGAGCTTCTAAGAGGGATGTTCGATGGCAAGGACAGAGCAGAGTATGGAATGGATGCGGCGATAAATCTCGGCTACACGTCAGGAGCCTTCAGCTTATGGAACAGAGTAAATGATATATATTCAGTGGTATGTCTTTTTGCGCTTTTTACCGGGATATTAGTATGTGGAATAGTATGTCAGGCTGTACTTGGCGTAAAAAGGCAAAGGATGGCAGGCATTGAAAATGGACATGCGATAGGAAGACTACGGCGGGAGATAAAAGCCAAGGAGGAATATTATAAGGACAGAGAGCAGGAGATTCAGGTTTTTATGGAAAATGTCGCACATCAGCTTAAGACTCCGCTTGCCGCTGTTATGGTTAATTTAGAGCTGCTTGATGGGAAGGAAAGGCAGCATGATGAGAGACTTAAGGAAAAGTGCATTGAGGATATAGAGCATATGAAAGAGCTTCTCATGCTGCTTTTAAATTCTGCCCGTATCAGGGTAGGAAAGCTGCATTTTAATAAGCGTAAGCTTGATATAGCTTCACTGCTGGACAGATTAGAGCTTGAGAATGATGGCCTTATCATGGAAAATATAGAATCGTGTATGATAACTGCTGATGAGGAGTGGCTTTATCAGGCAATAAAAAATATTGTAGAAAATGGTTTGGTTTACGGTAAGGTTCTGATGCGTGAGTCTTGTGAGAGCGAAAAGCTTAGGCTTGATATAGTGGATGAGGGACCGGGAATTAATAAAAATGATGTATCAAGAATGTTTGACCGCTATTACATTGGCGAAAATTCGAGAAAGGACAGCACAGGAATCGGTCTTAACCTCGCATATATGGTGATAAAAGCACACGGAGGCGATATTGTGGTACATGATAATGAGAAGGCAAAAGGATGTACGATAAGTATCTGTCTTCCAAGGTATAATATAAAAGAAAAAGTAAAAATATGTTAATCTGTAAGAGTCCTGTAAGAAAAGAGGTGTATGCTCTGATTATACAGATGGATGGTAATTGCAAAAAAATATATGAGAGGAGCATGGGATATGGACTTAATCAGAGTTGGCAGACGGCGGCGGAGGAAGGAGCTTATAAGAGTATCGGCTATTGTGTTTCTTGTAAGTTTTTTTCTTGCCGCCTTTTTGCTGTATCACAGTCAGATGGAGGAGTATGAAAATCAGCGAAATATAAGATTGTGTGGGAGCTGGCTGCTTGAAAAGGAAATCTTTTATGAGACACCACAGGACTTGCATCCTTATGTTGAAAAGCTTGGAGAGATTCTTGGCGGAGTGCATGTGTATTATGAGAGTACCGGGGACGCATATGAAAATGATACCGGGCTTTTTGTCGGAGCACTCCCAGATAATATATCCGATATAGGGTGTGTCGGGGTATTTGATGGGCGGCTGCCAAAGAACACAGGCGAGATAGCACTCACGCTCGGCGCACTTGAAAAGCTTGGATTATCATATGAGCTCGGACAGAAAATAGAGATAAATTATGGAAAATATTACAGTCACAGCCGGCTTAGAAAAGACAAGAAGGAGCAGGTTTACCACACTGAGAGTTACGTGATTACCGGAATACTTTACAATTATTTTGATATGTGGAACACTGGTGAAGGCATGCCGTCATTGCTTATATCCGGCATGGATTTTGACAGTCTGGATGCACAGAAGCTTCATCTAGGATTTTATGGGCTAAAAAATGAATATATGGCTGCTGATACCGGATTTACCAATGCACTGCTGACGAGTGATGACACAATCCACTATAATTCCAATGTGTATGAGGCGGTTCTGTGGGACAGTGAGATAACCAATATATGGGTGGTTGTATCTGTCATGATAATTGGCTGCTGTGCGATGGCATATACGATAACTCAGCAGAACAAGCGAAGAAAAAATTGTTATTACCGCATGAGATGCATAGGTGCAGCTAAGGGGCAGATAAGAGTTTTTTCGATGCAGGAGAGTGTACTTACTATAATTCCGGCTGCAGCGGTGGGGATTGCTGCTGCATATATAATCTGTGCGGTGGCGGAGCTTATGATAAGCATAAAGGAGGATATAGGATATTTCTTCACTTTTGACATAATGGTATTTTTAAGGATTATCGGAGCGGTATTTGTGACTATGCTTGTATCACTTCTGATATCACAGGGACCGCTGATGCACAGACGGATTGCTGACGGTGAAGAAAAGATTAGCGTAAAAAGAGCTGACAGGCTGAGAGTGCGCATATCAAGAGCGGGTGTGTCAAAAACAAGCGCGCTAAGGGAAGCTGTAACCGGTAATAAAGCGTCTAAGTCCGGCAGGCGCAGCCTTATAACCCCATCATATACAGCCAAAAGAATAAATGAACTTCATCCGGTAAGGACAGCTCTTTTAAGAGTGATGGGAATAGCTGTGTGCAGCATGGTTTTTTACAATATCACAAAGACTTTCAATGATGTCTGCTATTATGGAAGAGTTAAAAGTGTGTGCAAGGATTTTGTGATTGAGATGCCAAATGAGTACAGCTATAAGATTCAGTATGAAGAGAACAATAGTGTAAGCAGTAATGATGCTGTATTCAAGGTGACGGATAATGGATTTACGGACATAGCATTAAAGAGCATTGAGCTGGTCGATGGCATAGAGAGGATTGATTATGTATCCGAAGAATCAGTACACAAGCTGTCATGGGAGGGCATGGAAGCCGGTGAAAAATACAGAGAGAGCGTGGAGCTGTTTACCGAAAATGGAAAGTATGACTACGATGACATATATGGTCAGATATTCTGCGAGGCATATTATAATAACACGGCGCGCATCTGGAAGGATTTTTCCGCAAATATAGAATGGGACGGTGCGGATTATGAGAAATTCTGCAGCGGCGAGCAGGTGATTGTTGCCGGAGATATAAGCAATGATGCGTCAATCGTGCCGGGGACGATTGTGAATATAGAGACAAAGTCAGGTGATATACAGGTGGAGGTGGCGGCTGTTGTGCCGTACGAGCAGGAATTTAAGTTCATTGACCAGGGAAACGGCAGGTGCGATATAATCAGCTCTGATTTGCTCGGCATGAAGGTGGCAGAGGCGGTCATTCGAAAATATCAGCCTTTCAAATAAGGGAATCGCAGTCAGAAGAATCAGATAATTGCGCATGATAAACAGGCGCAATGGAAGGAAGTAACATAAGTGGCAGAATTTACACCAATGATGCAGCATTATCTGCAGACAAAAGAAGAATATAAAGATTGTATTTTATTTTACCGTCTCGGTGATTTTTATGAGATGTTTTTTGATGATGCCGTGTTAGTGTCAAAAGAGTTAGAGCTGACATTAACCGGAAAAAGCTGCGGTATGGAGGAACGTGCGCCGATGTGCGGTATCCCATATCATGCGGTGGAGGGATATTTAAACCGTCTGGTAGCCAATGGACATAAAGTGGCGATCTGTGAGCAGGTGGAAGATCCAAAGCTTGCAAAAGGAATTGTAAAAAGAGAGGTTATCCGTGTTGTAACGCCTGGAACGAATATGGATATCCAGGCTCTGGATGAATCAAAAAACAATTACATTATGTGTATTGTCTATCTGGCAGATAAATATGGGATTTCCCTTGCGGATGTTTCCACCGGCGACTATTATGTCACAGAAGTGGATTCCGAGCGGAAGCTGATCGATGAGATCAATAAATTTGCGCCTTCCGAGATTGTCTGCAATGAGAGCTTTTATATGAGTGGCGTGGATCTGGAAGACATGCGTCATCGTCTCGGAATTACCATTTATTCTCTGGATGCATGGTACTTCAGCGACGAGACGGCGGAGACAACCTTAAAAGGACATTTTCATGTCAACAGTCTGGAGGGGCTTGGCTTAAACGATTATGCCTATGGAACGATCGCAGCAGGGGCATTGTTAAAATATCTCTATGAGACACAGAAAAACAATCTGGATCATATTTCTGCCATCCATCCATATTCGACCGGCAAATTTATGATCATTGACAGTTCCACAAGACGAAATCTGGAACTGGTAGAGACAATGCGTGAAAAACAGAAACGTGGTTCGCTGCTCTGGGTATTGGACAAGACCAAAACTGCCATGGGCGCAAGACTGCTGCGTTCTTATGTCGAACAGCCGTTGATTGATAAGGCAGAGATAGAAAAAAGACAGGATGCGATCGCAGACATCAACAAACATATGATCACCAGAGAGGAACTGCGTGAGTACTTAAACCCAATCTACGATCTTGAGCGTCTCATCACCCGTGTGACTTATATGTCTGCAAATCCGAGGGATCTGATCGCATTTAAAAATTCAATCGGAATGCTTCCGCCGATCAAAACATTACTGGAAGATTTTGATACGGAACTTTTAAAAGAAATTCAGACGGATATGGATTCGTTAGAAGAACTTTATCAGTTAATTGATGCATCGATCATGGAAGAACCTCCGATTTCTGTGCGCGAGGGAGGTCTTATCAAAGACGGTTATAACGAAAATGTAGACAAGTACCGTCACGCAAAGACCGAAGGAAAAACATGGCTTGCAGAGTTAGAGGCAAAAGAGCGTGAAAAGACCGGTATTAAAAACCTCAAAATTAAGTTTAACAAAGTATTCGGATATTATCTGGAAGTGACAAATTCTTACCGGGATCTCGTGCCGGATTACTTTACGAGAAAGCAGACACTCGCCAATGCAGAGCGTTATATCACACCGGAGTTAAAAGAGCTTGAGGATATGATTTTAGGTGCAGAGGACAAGCTGATCAATTTGGAATACGATCTGTTCTGTGAAGTGCGCAACAGGATCGCAGCGGAAGTGGTCCGCATCCAGAAAACAGCAAAAGCGGTAGCAAAGCTTGATGCTTTTGTTTCTCTTGCCGTGGTGGCAGACCAGAATAATTACTGCCGCCCGAAAATTAACGAAAATGGTGTGATCGACATCAAAGACGGCAGACATCCGGTTGTTGAAAAGATGATGAACAACGATATGTTTATCGCAAATGATACATATTTAGACAACGGCAATAACCGCATTTCCATCATCACGGGACCGAACATGGCGGGTAAGTCCACTTACATGCGTCAGACGGCGATCATAGTGCTGATGGCACAGATTGGAAGCTTTGTTCCGGCATCTTCAGCAAAAATCGGAATTGTTGACCGTATTTTTACAAGGGTTGGAGCGTCAGATGATCTTGCAAGCGGACAGAGCACGTTTATGGTAGAGATGAATGAAGTTGCAAACATTCTGCGAAACGCCACCAGCAACTCGCTGCTCGTCTTAGATGAGATCGGACGGGGCACAAGTACATTTGATGGCCTGAGCATCGCATGGGCGGTAGTTGAGCACATCAGCAATCCGAAGCTGCTCGGAGCCAAGACACTGTTTGCGACACATTATCATGAACTGACCGAGTTAGAGGGAAAGCTTCACAATGTGAACAATTACTGTATCGCGGTCAAAGAAAAGGGCGATGATATCGTGTTCTTACGCAAAATCGTCCGGGGCGGCGCCGACAAGAGTTATGGTATCCAGGTGGCAAAACTGGCAGGTGTGCCGGATTCCGTCATTGAGCGTGCAAAACAGATCGTGGAAGAATTAAGTGCAAATGACATTACCGCAGTTACAAAAAATCTGTCCGTCGAGACCGGAACGAAAAAGAAAAAAGAAAAATTAGACGAAGTGGATCTTGCACAGATGTCTTTATTTGACACGGTAAAAGATGATGATATTTTAGAGGAATTGAAGAATGTCGATCTGAGCAATATGACGCCAATCGATGCTTTGAATAAATTATACGAATTGCAGAATAAGATCAAAAACCGCTGGTAAGGAGCAGCTTTTTGACTGAAAGAAAGGAAGTGTCTGAAAATGCCGGAAATCATGTTACTGAATCAGGAGACAATCGATAAAATCGCAGCGGGCGAAGTGGTAGAACGACCTTCTTCTGTTGTAAAAGAGTTAGTGGAAAATGCGATAGATGCGAAAGCGACTGCCGTGACCGTCGAGATCAAAGAGGGCGGTATCTCTTTTATCCGTATTACGGACAATGGATGCGGAATTGCGAAAAAACAGGTGCCGATTGCTTTTCTGCGTCATTCTACCAGTAAAATCCGCAGTGTGGAAGATCTGCTCAGTATTCATTCCCTTGGCTTCCGCGGTGAGGCACTTTCAAGTATAGCAGCAGTTGCGCAGGTCGAGCTGATCACAAAGACTTACGAGGAACTGACAGGAACCAGATATGTGATCGAAGGTTCCAAAGAAGTTGAAAACGAGGAGATCGGGGCGCCGGAAGGAACGACTTTTATCGTAAGGAACCTTTTTTACAATGTTCCTGCCAGAAGAAAATTCCTAAAGACCGCCCAGACAGAGGCTGGATATATCAGTGACCTGATGGAGCGCATGGCCTTGTCCCACCCGGATGTCTCCTTTAAATTTATTAACAATGGTCAGACAAAACTACACACATCAGGAAATGGAAATGAAAAAGACCTCATTTACCATATTTATGGAAGAGATATTACGGCCGCGGTTCTGAAAGTAGAACATGAGACCGAACTGTTTAAGCTTCGTGGTTTTATTGGAAAACCAATAATTTCCAGAGGAAACCGTAACTATGAGAATTATTTTATCAACGGCCGCTACATCAAAAGTGCACTGATCGCCAAATCCATTGAGGAGGCATACAAAGGTTTTATGATGCAGCACCAGTATCCGTTCTGTGTGCTTTACTTTGAGATGAACTCGGAACTTTTAGATGTCAATGTACATCCGACTAAGATGGAATTGCGGTTCAGTCAGAATGAGGAAATTTATCGTTCTTTATTTGAGATTATCCGAAATACAATCTCTCATCGGGATTTTATCCCGGAAGTTCCGGTGACAGAAGAAAAGAAGGAAATGATTCCACCAGTTCCAAAACATACACCGGAGCCTTTCGAGATCAAGCGTCGGAATCAGGATGCTTTCTTTGAAAAAATGAAACAGACCAGTGCAAGTCCATTGACTGTGCAGGAAGAAAATTTATTTGCAAAGCCGCTTGCAGCAGAAGCGAAAACAAATACTTCCAAAGAGCCAATAGCAGAGATAAATTCTGAACAACCTACATTAGAAAATAATTTTAAAGAAATCGTATCAGAAATACATGACATAGAATCTACACCGCAGGAAACCGCTCCAATCTATGAGCAGCAGAACTTAGAGCAGCTGGATTCTCATTTTCTGACGAAAGATGCAAGAAAAAAACATAAAATCATCGGTCAGTTATTCGATACCTACTGGCTGATTGAATACGAGGATAAACTTTTTATCATCGACCAGCATGCCGCACATGAAAAAGTACTTTACGAGCGCACGATGAAAAAGATTTCAGAGAAAACATTTACATCGCAGACAATCAGTCCGCCAATCATCCTGACATTGAATCAGGATGAGGTGCAGGCACTGGAAACTTATGAAGCGCAGCTCTCGATGTTTGGATATGAAATTGAACCTTTTGGTGGGAAAGAATATGCAATTACTGCAATTCCGGCAGATTTTACAGATATCGACATGAAAACCATGTTTATTGAAATGCTGGATGATTTTGCCAATATTTCCGGCAAAGACGCACCGAATCTGATTATGGAAAAAGTGGCGTCTATGTCCTGTAAAGCTGCAGTCAAAGGAAACAATCATCTTTCCAGACCGGAGATTGAAGCGCTGATTGAAGAGCTTTTAGAGTTGGATAATCCATACAATTGTCCTCATGGAAGACCAACGATCATTTCCATGACAAAATATGAAATCGAAAAGAAATTCAGGAGAATCGTATAAAAATTATGACAGAAAAAAGACCGATGGTCATTTTGACCGGACCGACAGCCGTTGGAAAAACAGCCTTGTCCATCGAGCTTGCAAAAAAAATCAACGGATCGATCATCTCCGCAGACTCCATGCAGGTATACCGGCATATGGATATCGGTTCTGCGAAGGTGATGCCGGAGGAGATGGATGGCGTCAGACACTATCTGATCGATGAATTTGAACCGGATGAAGAATTTCATGTGGTAAAATTTGTGGAGCGTGCGAAAGAGCATTTGGAGGAAATATATGCAGAGGGAAAAATCCCGATCATTGCAGGCGGCACAGGATTTTATATTCAGGCACTTCTCTATGATATTGACTTTACAGAGCAGGAGTGTGATGAGGCATACCGGGCAGAATTAGAACTGCTTGCGGCAGAAAAAGGTGCACACTATCTGCACAACATGCTGCGTGAAGTCGATCCGGCGTCCGCAGATGCCATTCACGCCAATAATATCAAGCGCGTGATCCGTGCATTGGAATTTTATCATCTTTCCGGTAAGCAGATTTCAGAACACAATGAAAAAGAGCGGGAGAAAACATCCCCTTATCATTTTGCATATTTTGTGCTCACCGATGAGAGACCACATCTTTATGCGAATATTGACAAACGGGTTGATCTTATGATAGAACAGGGACTTGTGGATGAAGTGCAGAAATTAAAAAATATGGGCTTTCACCGTGATATGGTTTCCATGCAGGGACTTGGCTACAAGGAAATCTTAGATTACCTGGATGGAAAAACCACTTTAGAAGAAGCCATCTACATCATCAAGCGTGAGACCAGACATTTTGCAAAAAGACAGCTCACCTGGTTCCGCCGTGAGCGTGACGTCATCTGGCTTGATAAACAGGTCTATGACTATCAGGATGCAAAAATCTTAGACAGTATGATAAATATCTTAAAAGAAAAGACTATCATAAATTAACAATTTTAATTTTAAAATTATCTGCCATAAAATAGATGCGAAACTCACAAAAACGTAAATTGAATTGTGAAAAATCGACAAAAGACATGAAAGACATTGGGGAACCGAAATCGAACAAGTTCGATTGGTTCTTAGAAGGCTGGCACGACGATAAGTCGTGACTGGCTTCTTAGCACCGCTGCGAGTGACACATAGCGAGAGCGTGTCTTGAATGTTTTTGTTGATTTTGAACAATTTATCACAACCCCAAAAGAGTTTCGCTTAAATAACATAGAGAGGATTAAAAACAGCAATGAACCAGTTTTTAGAAGAACAATACAAAAATCTTGGAATTTCCAGGGAAGTATACGAATTTGGAGAAAAAATTGAGGAATCTTTAAAGGAGCGTTTTGCAGAGATCGACGCAAGAGCAGAATACAACCAGATGAAAGTCATAAAAGCGATGCAGGAGAACCGCGTCAGCGCAGAATGTTTTAATATGAGTTCGGGATATGGATATAATGATCTTGGAAGGGATACGCTGGAAAAAGTGTACGCTTCCTGTTTTAAGGGAGAGGATGCACTGGTCAGACCACAGATTACCTGTGGAACCCACGCGCTTGCACTCGCTTTAATGTCGAACTTAAGACCGGGGGATGAGCTTATGTCTCCGGTTGGAAAACCATACGACACCTTAGAGGAAGTGATCGGAATCCGTCCGTCCAAGGGCTCTCTGGCAGAATATGGTGTCACTTACAGCCAGGTTGATTTATTGCCGGACGGAAGTTTTGATTATGAAAATATCAAAAAAGCAATCAATGACCGCACGAAACTGGTGACAATCCAACGTTCCAAAGGATATGCCACAAGACCTACGTTATCCGTAACAAGAATCGGTGAGCTGATCTCCTTTATCAAAAATATCAAACCGGATGTAATCTGCATGGTAGATAACTGCTACGGCGAATTTGTGGAAGAAAAAGAGCCGTTAGAGGTCGGCGCGGATATGATCGTTGGTTCCCTCATCAAAAATCCGGGCGGCGGACTTGCACCGATCGGCGGCTATATCGTCGGCAAAAAAGAGTGCGTGGAAAATGCAGCATATCGTTTGACTTCTCCGGGACTTGGAAAAGAAGTTGGAGCATCTCTCGGTGTGATCCAGTCTTTTTATCAGGGATTTTTCATGGCACCGACTGTGGTGAGCGGTGCGTTAAAAGGAGCTGTTTTTGCTGCTAATATATATGAAAAATTAGGTTTTTCCGTCATTCCAAACGGTACAGAGAGCCGCCACGATATCATTCAGGCAGTTACCTTCAACAACCCGGATGCGATGATTGCATTCTGTGAGGGAATCCAGGCAGCTGCACCGGTAGACAGTTATGTAACACCGGAGCCTTGGGCAATGCCGGGATATGACAGTGATGTCATCATGGCTGCCGGAGCTTTTGTGCAGGGATCTTCCATTGAACTCAGTGCAGATGGACCTATCAAGCCTCCATACGCCGTTTATTTTCAGGGTGGCCTGACCTGGTATCATGCAAAGCTTGGAATTTTGATGTCTTTACAAAAACTTAAGGAACGGAATCTTGTTAATACAGATTTGTTATGCTAAAATGAAAAAAGAGTTTTTTGAGTTGACATAAAACACTTTCAGGGAGAGTGAAAGGAATTTATGAATCACTCATTCACAACAAAAGAATTACCGGAATCCGAAAGACCATATGAGAAGTTCTGGAAATACGGTGCAACAGCGTTAAGCGATGCAGAACTTTTAGCGATCGTGATCAAATCAGGAAGCAGTAAAATGACTGCCGTGGATGTGGCAAGAAGTTTTTTATCACAGAAAGACAGAAACCTCATGAATCTTTATGAGATGTCTTACGATGAAATGAAAAAGATCCACGGAATCGGAGATGTGATCGCGATGCAGTTAAAATGCATTGCGGAACTTTCCACGCGGATTGCCAATACCAGACATTTTGAGGGTATTCAGATGAGGAGCGCAGCAACGGTTGCAGAGTATTATATGGAACAGCTAAGGCACGAGCAGCAGGAGAAGCTGATCGTCTGCATGTTTGACAGCAAATGTAAATGGCTGGGAGACTCTGTTGTCACAACAGGAAGTGTCAGTTCCTCGATTGTTCCGCCGAGAGAGATTTTTATCTGTGCATTGGAGAAAAAGGCAGTACACATTGTGATGGTACACAATCATCCAAGCGGCAGGGCAGTTCCCTCCGGAGAGGATAATACAGTGACTGCAAGGATCGCAGAAGCCGGAAAATTATTAGGCATTGCGCTGTCAGACCACATTATTATAGGTGACCGTACTTACTTCAGTTACCGGGAAGCCGGGTATCTCACATAATGGGAAGTTACCGTTATGAAATACTCCGTGAAACTACAACGGATTCTTTGATTATAGAAAACAACACAAGGGAGAAGAAAATGAACAGCAACGTATATGGAATTGATCTTGGAACCTGCAATATGAAGATTTACTGCAAGACTTCCAATAAAATATTAAATGAGAAGAATACCATAGCTCTGGTAAAAAAAGACCAGATTTATGCTTATGGTGATGCTGCTTATGCAATGTATGAAAAAGCACCGGAGACGATCAATGTCACATTCCCGGTGATCAGTGGAGTAATCGCTGATTTTAATAATCTTCAGACCATGCTCCAGATGTACTTAGAAGAGCATATGAAGGGAAAAATCCGGGGTGCTGAATTTATCGTTGCGGTTCCAACTGATATTACAGATGTAGAAAAGAGAGCGTTCTTTGAGATGTTCTACAAGAGTAAATTAAAACCAAAGAGTGTCCTTTTATGTGAAAAACCAATTGCGGATGCCGTTGGCCTTGGACTGGATGTCAATGAGCCGACCGGTATCATGGTTGTGGACATCGGTGCAGATACAACAGAAATTTCTGTCATCTCCCTCGGCGGACTGGTATTGAGTGATCTGTTGCATTTCGGAGGCAACCGGATTGATGAATCGATCATTACTTATGTGAAGAGAACCTATAATCTTGTGATTGGTCAGAAGACCGCACAGGCATTAAAAGAGAAGCTTGGTTCCGGTATTCCTGGAAATACAGAAACCATGGTCATTGTAGGACGTGATGTGGTAAGTGGACTTCCGATTGAGATGGAGATCACAGGGGAAGTTGTCTACGAGGCGATCAAGGATAACTTAAACAGCATCTGTAATTCCATCAAGATGATCTTAGAGAAAACTCCACCGGAGCTTGCAAAAGATATTATCCATTCCGGTATTTACATTACCGGTGGAAGCTCCCAGATACATAATCTGAGCCAGTTGTTCAAAGATATCACCGGCATTGAGATCAACACCTGTGAGGAGCCGGAAGAGTGCGTTGTCCGTGGACTGGTGAAGATTGTAAGTGACCAGAAGTACAAACATCTGGCATTCAGCATGAAAAATAAAATCTTAAAATAGAATGTAATGCAGGATACACCTGTATACGTTGTTAGAAATTGAGGAATGGAATGAGACGAAAATCAAAATTTTTTCTTCCTGCAAGATACCTTCTTCTGATCATGTCAGGGGTATGTATTATCATCATGTTATTAAGTTTTACTTTAAATATATCCGGTGGTCCGTTAAATGCGGCAGCCGGTTATGTTTTTGTGCCAATGCAGGAGGGAATCAATAAAGTTGGCACCTGGATCTCCGACAAGGCGGTAAATCTGAAAAACTTAAGTGATGTCATGGCAGAGAATGAGGATCTGCAGAATCAGGTAGATGAACTGACAACAGAACTGAATACAATTAAACTGGAGCAGTACGAGTTAGACAACTTAAGGGAACTTTACAATCTCGATCAGAAATACCCGAGTTATGAGAAAGTTGCAGCGAATGTGATCGGAAAAAACAGTGGAAACTGGTTTAATACTTTTACAATCGATAAGGGTAGTAATGATGGAATTGAAGTGGATATGAATGTTATGGCAGGAAGCGGACTTGTTGGAATTGTCACAGATGTCGGACCAAATTATGCCAAGGTGACATCAATCATCAATGACACCAGCAAAGTCAGCGGAATGGTTACGACTACTTCGGATAACCTGATCGTGTCCGGAAGTCTGCAGAAAATGAACGAAGATATGGTGATTGAATTCAATAATTTAAATGACAAAGACAATGAAGTTTCCATCAATGATCCGGTGGTCACTTCCGCGGTTTCTTATAATTATCAGCAGGGAATCTTAATCGGATATATCAGCTCGATCGAGACAGATTCCAACAATCTGACTAAATCAGGAACTATTACACCGGCGGTTGATTTTGAGCATATCGAAGAAGTACTTGTCATTTTGAACAAGAAACAGACGGTGGAAAATTAAATCAGGGAGGATGACATGCGAAGAAAAATAACTGTATTTTTAATCATAGCTGTCTGCTACCTTTTGCAGAGTACCGTATTTCAGGCACTTTCTTTTGCATCAATCTCTCCGAATCTGATGATTGTTGTTGTCTCTGCATTTGGTTTTATGAGAGGAAAAAAAGAAGGACTGTGGATTGGCTTTTTCACAGGACTTCTTTTAGATATTTTTACAGGAAGTATTTTGGGATTCTATGCACTGCTTTATATGTATGTGGGATATTTCAACGGATTTTTCCGCAAAATGTTTTACCCGGAAGATATCAAACTGCCGATGCTTCTGATCGCGGTCAGCGATTTCTCATGCAGTTTAATCATTTATTTCCTGTTATTTTTATTCCGTGGAAAGTTTGATATTTTATACTATCTGTTAAATATCATGATACCGGAACTGGTATATACGATGGTTGTGACCATTTTTTTATATTTTATTATTTTAAAAATTAACCAGAAACTTGAAACAATAGAAAAAAGGAGCGCTGTAAAATTTGTTTGATAATATCAAAGAGTTTTTCCGTACGATCTTCAGATCGAGACTGCTTGTCGCAGCAACCGTGATGGTTCTTTTGTTTTCTGTGCTGATTTTCCGGATGTTCCAGCTTCAGATCATAAAGGGCGCAGAATACCAGGACAATTACACGTTAAAGATTGTCCGGGAACGTACGTTAAACAGTACCAGAGGAAATATTTTAGACCGCAATGGCGAAGTGCTTGCCTACAATGAACTCGCATATTCCATTACGATCGAGGATAATGGTTCCTATGATTCTACCAAAGAAAAAAATAAACTTTTAAATGCAGAAATTGCTGATATCATTACTGCCCTGGAAAAAAATGGGGATGACATTATCAATAATTTTAAAATTACAGTGAACGATAATGGAAATTACGAATTCACTGTGAGCGGAAGTTCATTGAAACGTTTTCTTGCAGATGTTTTCGGTCAGGCATCTTATTCTGATCTGAAGTATGACAAAAAACTTGGTTACAATCAGGCGGAAGCGACTGCTGACCAGGTTATGGATTATCTGAAAGTGACCCGTTTTGGAATCAGTGAAGATTATGCTGAAGATATGGCATATAAAATCACCGTGGTGCGCTATGCAATGTCTGAAAACAGCTATCAGAAATATATTGCTACCACGATCGCAAGCGATGTCTCTGAGGAGTCTGTTGCTTACGTGAGTGAGAATACATCAAAGCTTCAGGGTGTGGAAGTCATTGACGATACGATCCGTAAATACAATGATGCTGAATATTTTGCATCGATTATCGGCTACACTGGAAAAATTTCTACCGAAGAGTACGAGAGTTTATCTGCGGATAACGACAACTATACTTTAAACGACGTGGTCGGAAAAGCCGGTATTGAACAGGTGATGGATGCGTCCCTGCAGGGAACAAAAGGCTATGAAAAGCTTTATGTCGATTATCTTGGAAAAGCTGTGGAGGTTTTGGAACGCGAGGAACCTTCTGCCGGAAATGATGTTTATCTGTCGATCGATAAAAACTTACAGATAGCAGCATATGACCTGCTAGAGCAGGAGATCGCAGGTATTGTGTATTCCAATATTGAAAGTTCCGGTTCTGAGATGAATATCCCGATCACTGACGTTTATTTCGCATTGGTAAATAATAATGTAATCGATATTGAACATTTTTCAGATGAAAAAGCAACCGAAAATGAAAAAGTTGTCATGCATATTTTCTCCGGCAGACAGCAGACCGTCCTCTCGTCTGTGACCAGCGAGTTGAAGGGGGCATCCCCGGCAGCATTTGGTTCACTCGGAGAGGAAGATCAGGATTATTTTACTTATATTATCAACCAGTTGAAGGAGAAAAAAATCCTTCTGCAGAAATCAATTGATAAAACGGATGAGGTATATCAGGAGTGGCAGAGTGGTACGATCAGTGCCCAGGAATACCTAAACCATGCGATCGCACAGAACTGGATTGACATCACACAGTTTACAATTGATGAGAAGTACTCGGATTCGACAGAAATCTACGATGCTTTGTGCGATTATATTATGGATGACATTGCCACAGATACCGGATTTTCCAAAATTATTTATGAGTATCTCATTAAGGCAGGATCTGTTTCCGGGAAACAGTTGTGTCTGATCTTATACGATCAGGGAGTACTTGCCTACGATGCAGAGGAGATCAGTTCCCTGGAATCGAATGCAGTCAGTCCGGTCAGCTTTTTAAAGGATAAGATCAGGAATATTGAGATCACACCGGCACAGCTTGCATTGGATCCATGCTCCGGTTCCTGTGTGATCACGGATGTAAAAACCGGAGAACTGCTGGCATTGGTAAGTTATCCGGGATATGATAACAACCGTCTTGCAAATACGGTTGATGCAGATTATTTTGCAAGTCTCAACACGGATTTGTCCAAGCCACTTTATAACTATGCAACGCAGGAACGCACCGCACCAGGATCTACTTTCAAAATGGTGTCCTCGGTTGCAGGTCTTGCCACAGGTGTGATTACACCGACGACACAGATCATGGACAAGGGTGTGTATGAAAATATCAGCAACCATCCGCGATGCTGGGCATTAAATCACGGTTACACGCATGGACTGATCAATGTATCTGAGGCACTCCGTGATTCCTGTAACTACTTCTTTTATGATGTTGGTTATCGTCTTGCAACGAATAATTTTTCTACATCCTACGATGATGCGACTGGTATTTCCAAAATTCAGGAATATGCATCGCTTCTTGGATTAGATGAGACAACAGGCGTGGAGATTGAGGAAAACGATCCGCAGATTGCAGATGAATACCCGGTCATGGCAGCGATTGGACAGAGTAATAATAACTATGCGACCATCCAGCTTGGAAGATATGTATCTGCCATTGCAAATGATGGAAATGTATATGAATACACATTGTTGAGCAAAGTATGTGATTCCGATGGCAATACATTGGAAACCTTTGAGCCAAAAGTAAGAAATACGGTGGATGTATTAGATACCACACAATGGAATGCCATTCATACCGGAATGCGTATGGTAGTGGAAAATCTGTCTACATTTGATAATTTCCCAATTGAGGTTGCAGGTAAGACCGGTACCGCACAGCAGAGTCCAAACCGTCCGAACCATGCTTTATTCGTCGGATATGCGCCGTACAATGATCCTGAGGTGTCAATCGCAACACGTATCGCATTCGGTTATACATCACATAATGCTGCCGAATATGCCAAGAATGTATTTTCTTACTATTTTGGTGTTCAGGATGCAGAAGAACTGCTGAACGGTCAGGCAGAAAATGTAGGTGAGTCATCAAACAGCTTTAATGACTAAGTAAAAGGAGGTCTTACTTCATGAGTGAAGTGATCACTTTCACGTCAGGAAAAGGCGGCGTTGGCAAAACAACTACCACAGCGAACGTCGGAGTTGGACTTTCACTATTAGAGAAAAAAGTAATTTTGATTGACACAGATATTGGGCTTCGCAATCTCGATGTTGTGATGGGACTTGAAAACCGGATTGTATATAATCTGGTCGATGTCCTCACAGGAAAATGCAGAGTGAAGCAGGCTGTCATAAGAGACCGCAGATACCCGAATCTTTCGGTCATTCCATCTGCATGTGTCAGAGAGCATCCACCGATCACGACAGAGGCGATGCAGACGCTCATGGAGGAATTAAAGGAGTCGTATGATTATATCCTTGTGGATAGCCCGGCAGGAATTGACAGCGGCTTTGACCTTGCCGTCTGCGCGGCAGATAAAGTAGTCGTTGTGACAACGCCACAGGTGGCGGCCGTCCATGATGCGGACTGTGTCTTGCGCCTGCTCCGAAGGAAAAAAGATATCTCCACTTATCTGCTGATCAATTCATTTCGGAAACAGTTGGTAAAAGAGGGAAACATGCTTCAGATTTCCGATATCTGCGAACTTTTGAACACGGAACTTCTGGGTGTGGTACTGGAAGATGAACATATTATCATTTCCCAGAATCACGGTGAGAGCATGATGGGAAAGAAAGGCACTTCCCAGACATGTTATGAGAACATCTGCAGACGCCTTGTGGGGGAAGCGGTTCCAATCCCGGATTTTCTTCAGGAAAAACACCGTTTCCGCGGATTCTTCTGGAACAAGCCTGCAAAGCAGACCATCAATTCATAGCTGACTTTTGTGTATCGCAGAAATGGAGAAAAAATGAGAGAACAATCTGTAACTGCCGCAAAAGAACGTTTAAAATGTATGATCCATTATGAAAACAACATTTTAGACGAAGAAACGATGGGATACATACGGCGCGATATCGGAAATGTGATCACAAAGTATGTAGATGTAGAACCTGAGAATATTGAGATAAAAGTCATTTTAAAAGAATACAAAAAGAGAGAATTGCAATGTTTAAACAGTACAAACTGAGAAATTATAAGTTCATATTGGTCATGTATGTGGTCATCTTAAATGTGATCGGAATCCTTCTGATCGGAAGTGCCAAGCCATCCGTGCAGAGTAAGCAGATTTTTGGTATGATCGCCGGGCTAACGATCATGGTGATGCTCTCCCTGATCGACTATAACTTTATTTTGAAGTTTTCCTGGCTGATCTACTTTTTTATGGTCGGTGTGCTTTTGCTCGTTATGTTTGCCGGTGATGATGCCGGTGGTGCACAGCGCTGGTTTGAGATCGGAGGATTCCGTTTCCAGCCATCCGAATTGGCAAAAATTTTAATTATATTATTTTTCGCCTACTTTTTTATGAAACATGAAGAAAAAATTAATACACCGAAAGTACTGATCACGTCATTTATACTCGCGGGAATACCGCTTGCGCTCATTTTAAAACAGCCGGATCTTTCAACGACAATTGTTACCGCATTAATTTTTGCTGCCCTCTTGTTTGTTGCGGGATTAAGTTATAAAATAGTAGTAGGTGTTTTGGCTGTCAGTATTCCATCAGCAGTGATACTGTTTACTTTGCTGATCCAGGACAAACTTCCGTTTATCAAAAGTTATCAGGTGACACGTGTTATGGCATGGCTTTACCCGGATGATTACCCGGCAGATGCTTACCAGCAGCAGAATTCTATCATGGCAATCGGTTCCGGTCAGCTGTGGGGAAAAGGGCTGAATAATACAGATGCCACTTCGGTAAAAAACGGTAACTTTATCCCGGAACCCCAGACAGATTTTATCTTTGCGGTAGCGGGGGAAGAACTTGGATTTATCGGTACGGTTATCATTATAATTTTATTGCTTTTCATCACGATTGAGTGTATATTAATTGCTAGAAAAGCAAAAGATACCGCAGGAAAAATGATCTGCTGTGGATTTGCTGCACTGGTGGGCTTTCAGAGCCTGGTTAACATTGGGGTTGCAAGTGGGGTGCTTCCGAATACCGGTTTGCCGCTTCCATTTGTCAGCTATGGTCTTACGTCGCTTTTATCGTTATATATAGGGGTGGGGCTTGTGTTGAATGTTGGACTACAGCCGAAAAAATATTGACAGGAGGTAACCGCATAATGAACATTGGACTTATTGCGCATGATTCAAAAAAGAAATTAATGCAGAACTTCTGCATTGCATATAGAGGGATTCTTTCGAAGAATGAACTTTATGCAACCGGAACAACCGGAAGACTGATCGAGGAGGTGACCAATCTCAATGTTCATAAGTATCTGGCAGGACATCTGGGTGGTTCCCAGCAGCTCGGTGCACAGATTGAACATAACGAGATCGATCTTGTCATATTCTTAAGAGATCCACTTACTCCGAAATCTCATGAACCGGATGTAAATAATGTTGTGAAATTATGTGATACACATAATATTCCTTTGGCAACGAACCTTGCCACTGCCGAACTTTTGATTCGAGCATTAGACAGAGGAGATTTAGAGTGGCGTGAAATGTATAAATAAAATGAGACTGCTGTGTCTGTGTGGCATAGCAGCTGTTTTTATGTCCGGGTGCGGACAGACCGTAGTAAGTTACGACAATCCATATGATATCTACAGCACATCGGCAGATTATGGATTGGCATCTGAGGGAGCCGGGTCAGAAAAAACTTATTTTTCACAGAATCTGTGTGTGGCAGATGATGTGAACATTGGAAATGATACGACTGATTCGCAGGTGGCAGAAGGAGCAGGAACCTTCAATCTTGCAACCAATACCGTAACTTATGCACAGAATATTTATGAAAAATTATATCCCGCCAGTACGACAAAGATTCTGACCGCATATATCGCCTTAAAATACGGAAATCTGGAAGATTATGTGACTGTCAGTGAAAATGCGGCAGACCAGGCGTCCGATTCTTCTGTCTGCGGTTTGAAAGCAGGTGATGTGGTACAGCTTAAGGATCTGTTATATGGCATGATGTTAAAGAGTGGAAACGATGCTGCAATTGCGATAGCAGAGCATATCGGCGGAAGCGTGGAAGGTTTTGCAGATATGATGAATCAGGAGGCACTTGCAATGGGTGCTTCAAGATCCCATTTTGTCAATCCAAACGGACTTCCGGATGAAAACCACTATACTTCCGTTTATGATCTCTACCTTATTTTCCAGAATGCAGTGCAGAATCAGACGTTTCTCGATATCATCAGTACGATGAGTTATGATGTTGTATACACAGATGTGAATGGTGCGGGCGTAGAGAAAACATGGGAGAATACAAATCAGTACCTCACCGGTAAGGAAAAAGCGCCGGAAGGAATCACAGTTGTAGGTGGAAAGACCGGAACAACAGGAGCTGCCGGATATTGTCTGGTATTATATTCTTACAATGCTTCCGGGCAGCCGATCGTCTCCATTGTTTTAAAAGCAGACGGAAAGTCAAACCTTTATCTTCTCATGAATGAAATGCTCAGTGGTTTTGCGAATTAACAGTTGTATTTTATGTGCATATGTACTATAATTGTTTTATAAAACCTACTGTTTTTATTCAAAATACATAAAACAGGGAATATAAGGAGGAAATGACAATGATAGAAATTATTGCAGGCGAAAAAGGAAAGGGTAAGACCAAAGAATTATTAGCCAAAGTAAATCATTCTGTTGCAGCCGCATCCGGAAACATTGTTTATCTGGACAAAAGCCAGAAGCATATGTACGAACTGAATAACAAGGTTCGTCTCATCAACGTGATGGATTATCCAATTGATAATTGTGATGAGTTCCTTGGATTCTTATGCGGAATCGTTTCACAGGATCACGATCTGGAAGAGATGTATCTTGATAGTTTCCTTACAATTGCATTTACCGAGACAGATGACGAGATCCAGCATGCAATTGAAAAACTAGACATCATCAGTGAGAAATACAATGTGAAGTTTATCTTAAGTGTTTCAAGAGATGAGTCCAAATTACCTGAGTGTGCAAAAGCAAAGATTGTCATTTCCCTATAATTACTTTGCTGTTAAAAGGTTGTTGTGCTAACTTGATTTAGTGCAACAACCTTTTTTGCATACAAAACAGCTCAACCTTTTTCTAAGCTTCGTCTCCACTTTTAATTCTTCCATAAAGACTGATCGTGTAAAGACCACCGATACCTACCAGTGCATAAACGATGCGGGAAAGCCAGGAAAGATTTCCAAACAGAAATGCAACAAGGTCAAAGCGGAAGAATCCGATTAGTCCCCAGTTAATGGCACCAATGATCACTAATGTCAGTAAAGTATAATCTAACCAATTTGTTTTCATGAATATATCTCCTTTGATATCATCTATTTTTGTTTATTTTTTCCTGTGAAACTGTTTTTTATACATGAATCGCATTGTTTTGCCATGTAAAAAATGCTATAATGAGCGGAAGTGAGAAAAACAAGGCAGGTTATGCAATTGAAGAAAAACAAAAATGTTGTGAAATATAGAAAACCAATGAATTTTAATATTGGTGTCATTATATTTGTCATCATCTTTATTTATCTGGTATTTAATGTGTTCAGTTATCTGACAGAGACACATATTTCTGTTTATGAGGTGGAGCAGGGAACCATTGCGGTCAATAATGTATACAATGGTCTGATCCTGCGCGATGAAAAAATCATCAATTCAGATTATTCCGGTGCAGTGAATTATTATGTAAAAGAGGGTTCCAAAGTAGCCTACGGCGATCTGGTCTGCTCCGTTGATGAGAATGGAGACGTTTCGAACATGATCAACGAGGCCAGCCAGGATGGAAGTACCATCGACAGTGAGAACCTTGCAGAAATTGAGAAAACCATCAATGACTTTTTATATGCTTATGATGGAAAAAACTATTATCAGGTATACAGCTTTAAGGACAATGTCAATGCATCTCTGAGTGAGGCATTGAGTGTAAACGCCTTAAATGATATCTCGGATTATGTTGCTTCTGCGGAGAACAATAATACATTTCATAAAGTGATCACAGATGTGCCAGGAATCGTAACTTATTATACGGACGGATTTGAAAATGTTACGGTTGATAATTTTACGGCCGCAATGTTTGACGAATCCAATTATTCCAAAAACGATTTGAAAACAAACCCGGCTATCCAGGCCGGTTCACCTGAGTACAAGCTGATCGACAGCGAATATTGGAATATTATTGTTCCAGTGCCGGATGCAACAGCGGAATCATTAAAAGATGACGATACAATTAAGATCCGCTTTTTAAAAGATGCAAAAGAAGCCTACGCGACTTATTCCATTGTCGAGCGTGATGGACAGCAGTATTTGATTCTCTCACTGAAAAGTGCTATGGTTAGATATGCGTCAGAGCGCTATGTGGAGATTGAACTTTTACTGTCCGAAGAAACCGGTCTTAAAATTCCAAATTCCGCGATCACCGAGAAAGAGTTTTACACTGTTCCAATCGATTTTTTCTTAAAAGGCGGGGATTCCAGCGATGAGGGAATTCTGGTGGAACGCACGGACAAGGACGGAAAAAGTACCACGGAATTTGTGACACCAACCATTTATTATGAGACAGACGATACCTATTATATCGACAGTGAGTATGTGTCCTCCGGGGATATCTTACAGAAACCGGATTCCAGTGAGACGTATCGTGTTGGTACAGACACTGCATCGTTACAGGGTGTTTACAACATTAACAAGGGTTATGCTGTATTCAAGCAGATTGATGCTTTATATCAGAACGAGGAATATACGATCGTAAAGACAGGTACAACTTATGGTATCGCATTATACGACCATATTGCGTTAGATGGGACAAAGATTGATGAAAATCAGCTGATCAAATAAAGACAACGGCGAAGGAGATAAAATCAAATGTTAAAAGATAATTTAAAAACTGTAGAAGAACGTGTACAGGCAGCGTGTGACCGCGCAGGAAGAAGGAGAGAAGAAGTGACACTGATCGCTGTCAGCAAAACAAAGCCTGTTGAGATGCTGCAGGAAATTTACGATGAAAATATCAGGGATTTCGGCGAAAATAAAGTGCAGGAGCTCTGTGATAAAATTGAGAAAATGCCAAAGGACATCAAATGGCATATGATCGGACATCTGCAGAGAAACAAAGTAAAATACATTGTCGGACAGGTTGCACTGATCCACTCCGTTGATTCTTATCGTCTGGCAGAGGAGATCAATATTCAGGCAAAGAAGAAAAATATCATTGTTCCAATCCTTGTGGAAGTGAATATTGCGCATGAGGAATCCAAGTTCGGTATCTCCGAGGAAGATGCGATCCAGTTAGTGGAAGAGATCGCAGAACTGGAAAATGTCCGCATTAAAGGACTTATGACCATCGCGCCATACGTGGAAAATGCAGAGGATAACCGGTTGTATTTCCGTAAAATAAAAGATTTATCTGTTGACATCGCTGCGAAAAACATAGATAATGTATCTATGGAAATTCTGTCTATGGGTATGACAGGCGATTACGAGGTGGCAATCGAAGAGGGAGCTACCATGGTTCGTGTCGGAACTGGAATTTTTGGAGCACGCAATTACAACAAACAATAATGCACTGGATACCAGTAAGAGAAAGAAGCAGAATTTAAAATCAGTTTAATAGGAGCAGCAAAAAATGAGTTTTCTTGATAAATTTTTAAATGTAATGCGTTTGAATCCGGATGACGATGACGATTTTTACAATGAAGACTATGATTATGATGACGAAGAGGAAGAAGTAAAACCAAAATCTTCTTTTAAGAAACGTGAAAAAGAGGATACTTTTACCGATGATTACAAAGAAAAACCGGTAAAGACCACTCCAAAAGTCACACCAATCCGTCCGTCCAAAAAACAGCAGAATCTCGCTGGTATGGAAGTATGTGTGATCAAACCGACATCTGTTGAGGATGCAAGAGAGATCACGGAGACATTGTTAAACAACCGCACAGTTGTTTTGAATGTGGAGGGATTAGATGTAGAGATTGCGCAGCGTATCATTGACTTTACCTCTGGTTCCTGCTTTGCAATCAGCGGAAATCTTCAGAAGATTTCGAATTACATTTTCATTATCACTCCGGCAGCGGTTGATATTTCAGGTGATTTCCTGAATATTGTAGACTCTTTTGATACGACCAGAGGACTGTAGAGAACGACATTATGAATGAGCAGGAACTTTGCAAAAAGAAGTTAATAGATTTATCCAGACAGGCAAATAGAAAGGGAATCGTTTTATTCAGCGATTTCCTTAATTTAAATGAACTGAATATTTACCACCAGAACGAAAAGTTTTTTGAGACAAAGACAGAAGCTTCTGGAGGTGTTCCTTTTGCAGAGCGTCAGATAGTTGCATTTATACCTGATGCTCTTTATTATGAGTGGCAGTTTCCAATTGCATATCTTGAGATTGTTCCATCTTATCCAAAGTTTGCAGAAAAATTAGGACACAGGGATATTTTAGGTTCTATGATGAATCTTGGTGTTGACCGCTCAAAATTAGGCGATATTGTAATCTGTGAGGACAAATATTTTTTAATCTGTGAGGAGAGTATGGCGCCTTATTTTATGGAGAATCTTGATAAAATACGTCATACAGTTGTAAAGCTATCTCCTGTGTCAGCAGATGCGTTAGAACAGCAGCAGAAATTTGAAGAAAAAGATGGAATCATCACTTCGAACCGTTTAGACAGCATGATCGCATGTGTCTACAAATTTTCCAGAAGCCAGGCATTGGAATTTTTCAAGGCGGAAAAAGTATTTGTGAATGGCAAATGTGTTCAGAATCCATCCTATCGCTGTAAGGAAGCAGATATTATCTCGGTGCGTGGTTATGGCCGTTTTGTTTTTGAGCGGGAGATGGGCGAAACAAACAAAGGAAGAATGAAAGTTCGCTATAAATTATATGGATAAGTGAGGGCTATCGTTATGGCAAAAGATTTACCGGTAACTTTAGATGGAAAAGTGATTTATCACATCAAACTGACAGATTCCTTTCAGGGGCTGGCAGAGGAGTTAAAGCAGCTTGGATATCAGGCTGACCAGAAAATCTGTATTATTTCAGATTCGAATGTTGCAAAACTTTATGCAGAGACTGTGAAAAATATCTTAACAAAAAGCTTTCCACAGATTTTCTGTTATGAATTTCAGGCGGGGGAAGCGAGCAAAAATACAGATACCGTCAATGGTGTTTATGAATTTTTAATACAGAATCATTTTGACCGGCATGATCTTATGATTGCATTAGGCGGAGGCGTTGTAGGTGATCTCACCGGATTTACAGCAGCAACCTACCTGCGCGGCATTGATTTTATCCAGGTACCGACTTCACTTCTTTCCCAGGTTGACAGCAGCATTGGCGGCAAGACCGGCGTTGATTTCATGCAGTATAAGAATATGGTCGGAGCCTTTTATCAGCCGAAACTTGTATATATGAACTTAAATGTGTTAAAAACATTGCCAAAAGACCAGCTTATCTCTGGCTTTGGAGAAATCTTAAAACATGGTCTGATCAGGAATCACGATTATTTTCTGTGGATGAATGAACATGAGAAAGAAATTCTTGCATTAGATTATAACACTCTCGAGGAAATGGTCTATCAGAGCTGCCTGATCAAACGGGATGTGGTAGAACGTGATCCAAAGGAAAAAGGGGAACGTGCGCTGCTTAATTTCGGGCATACCATCGGACATGCTGTGGAGAAGCTTTCGGATTTTGGATTGTCACATGGTGTCTGTGTGGGACTTGGCATGGTTGCAGCCTCTTATATTTCCTGTCAACAGGGAAATCTCACGAAAGAGCAGCTATCCTTTATTGAGGAGACATTAAAGCATTTTGGACTTCTGATCCGTGTATCCGGACAGAATCCGGATGATGTATTAAGAACAACGAAGCTGGATAAAAAAATGGTTGGAAACCAGATTAAGTTTATCCTGTTAAAGACACCGGGAGATGCCTATATTGAAAAAAATCTGACCGATGAACAGATTTTGGAAGGAATATTTTATATTTATGGAAAAGAAAACTAATACTTTAAAAAAAGCACTGACAGGAATCATTCTGTCGGTCATTCTGATCGTGATTGATCAGGTCACAAAATTAATGGCAATCCATGGATTAATGAATCAACAGCCCTTTGTGATCTGGGATGGAGTATTTGAATTACACTACCTGGAAAACCGTGGAGCTGCATTTGGAATTTTACAGGGAAAGAAGATCTTTTTTGTGGTTTTTACGCTGATTGTACTCTGTCTGATCGCGTATCTTTACCTGAAACGTATTCCAGACGAGAAAAAGTTCCGTCCGATGGACGGTATCTGTATCCTGTTTTTTGCCGGAGCATTGGGCAATTTTATTGACCGTGTTTTCCGCAATTACGTGGTCGATTTCTTTTATTTTAAACTGATCGATTTTCCGGTTTTTAATGTGGCGGATATATATGTGACAGTCGCAGCATTTGCAATGATCATTCTGGGATTGTTTTATTATAAAGAAGAGGACTATAATAAAATTTTTCATGATTAACGTTCTGCACAGTAAATATGCAGACCAGCTGAAAATAAGGATCAGTGATATGCAAAAAGAAACATTTGAAGTAGAATACGAATATGAGGGCGAGCGTCTGGATAAATATGTAAGTATCCTTTTTCCAGAGCAATCGCGCTCTTTTTTTCAGAAATTAATTAAAGATGGTAATGTCTCTGTCAATGACAAAATCCAGAAGGCAAATTACCGGCTAAAAACCGAAGATCTGGTGACGGTAGAAATCCCGGATGCTGTAGAGACACAGATTCTTCCGGAAGATATCCCACTGGACATTCTTTACGAGGATGATGATCTTTTAGTGGTCAATAAACCGAAGGGAATGGTCGTGCACCCATCAGCAGGTCATTACAGTGGCACACTGGTCAATGCGATTATGTATCACTGCAAGGATAGTCTTTCCGGTATCAACGGAGAAATACGTCCGGGAATCGTACACCGTATTGATATGGATACCACAGGCTCTCTGATTGTCTGCAAAAATGATGAGAGTCATGTTTTTATTGCAGAACAGATCAAAGAACACAGTGTAAACCGCAGATACCGGGGAATCGTCTATGGTGTTGTCAGGGATGACGAGGGAACGATCCATGCTCCGATCGGAAGACATCCGGTTGACCGCAAGAAAATGGCCATCAATGAAAAAAATGGAAAAGATGCAATCACACACTATAAAGTCTTAGAGCGTTTTGATAAATATACTTACATGGAATTTAAGTTAGAAACCGGAAGAACGCACCAGATCCGTGTTCACATGGCAAGTATTGGGCACCCATTATTAGGAGATACGCTTTATTCCAATGGAAAAAGTCCCTATAAATTGCAGGGACAGACATTACACGCCATGACCATTGGATTTATTCATCCAAGAACCCGAGAATACATGGAAATCTCTGCACCATTGCCGGAATATTTTGAAAAAATACTACGTGACTTACGTTAAAATACTACGCATTATCTTGATATAAATGGACAAGAAGTTTTTACAGTTACAATATTATGGAAAAATGTTAGAAAATTCAAAATAAATCTTTCCAATTTTTGTTAAATACGCTATAATAAAGATAAATAAAAAACTTGCGTAAAGGTGGGATTGATATGGCAAATAAAATATATACGATCGGTAGAGAATTTGGCAGCGGCGGAAGAGAAGTAGGTGAAAAACTTGCTGCAAAGCTTGGTATTAAGCTTTACGATAAAGAACTTTTACAGCAGGCTGCAAAAGACAGCGGATTTTGTGAAGAGATCTTTGAGAACCATGACGAAAAACCGACAAACAGTTTTTTATATTCTTTAGTTATGGATACATATTCTGTCAGTGGTTATTCTGCAGCACCGTTTTTGGATATGCCATTAAATCACAAAGTTTTTCTGGCGCAGTTTGAAACGATCAAGAAAATTGCAGAAAAGGAATCCTGCGTGATTGTCGGACGCTGTGCAGATTATGCTTTATCTGATAACCCTAATTGTATCAATGTTTTCATTCATGCAGACTTAGATGTCCGTATCAAAAATGTCAGCAGGAATCTGAATATTACAGAGAATAAAGCCAGAGATATTATCAATAAGACAGATAAACAGCGTGCAAGCTACTATAACTATTATACAAGCAAGAAATGGGGAGATTCTAAGAGTTATAATCTTTCTCTTGATGCTGGTAAGCTTGGCACCGATAACTGCGTGGAAATGATCCTGAAGTTCAGAGAATTGATGGATGCAATGAAATAAAATGAATCATGAAGTTTATAATCTGAATTGAAATGTGTAATCCCTCATGGAGTTTTCCATGAGGGATTTTTGATAAAAAGCCGTTGCGGAACGTTGTCTGAATCTGGGAATGTAATCCTGGGAATACTCATTGAAATAAGCCAACTATTCGTTAAACTTGCGTTTTGCGAATAAATAGATTCATAAAGCCTCAATGCTGCCACCAGCGGATGATAAAATAAATATTATAAAATCCTTTGCAGCCATTTGTTTTCAAGGGTTTAACATATTTCAGCAGAATCTAATATGATTGTAAATGGACCATCGTTTAAAAGCGAAATTTTCATGTCAGCGCCAAAGATTCCCTGTTCAACAACCGGAATTTCTTTTTTGCACTGATCAATGATATATTCGTACATTTGCTTTGCCATATCAGGTTTTCCTGCGTTTGTAAAGGATGGACGGTTTCCTTTCCTGCAGTCTGCATATAATGTAAATTGGGAAATTAACAGCAATTCTCCGTTTACATCATGCAGGGACAGATTTGTTTTTCCATCAGAATCTTCAAAAATACGCATTCCAAGCAGTTTTTTGATCATTTTATCAGCAATCTGTATGGTATCCTGATCTGATATTCCGATAAGGACAAGAAAACCCTTTTGAATGCTTCCGGTGATGTTTCCTTCTACGGTGCAGGATGCGTTTGAAACACGCTGTATTACAAATTTCATGTGTATTAAATCTCCTTTGACAATGAATTGTACGCAATTTATTTACATATAAATGTTGTGGGAATTGAATCCTACAGGTTTTGAAAGCCAAATGAGTGATTCATTTGTAATTTGCATACAAATTTATTATAATAGATTTCAGTGTTGAAATACAGTCTTTTATTTGGGAAGGCAATTAGAAATGGAATTACAACGATTACTGAGTTTAACAAGAAAAGCCATGGACGATTATCAGATGATCCAGGAAGGCGATAAAATTGCAGTGGGAATTTCCGGTGGAAAAGACTCTCTCACTCTTTTGTATGCAATGGCAAATTTGAGGCAGTTTTATCCGAAAAAATTTTCCCTGATCGCAATTACGGTAGACCTAGGCTATGAAGGCTTTGATCTGACACCGGTAAAACTATTATGCGAACATTTACAGGTTGAATATCATATCGTTTCCACTGAAATCGCAAAAATCATTTTCAGTGATAAAAATGAAGCATCACCCTGCTCTCTCTGTGCAAAACTCCGCAAAGGTGCATTGAACCAGAAAATTAAGGAATTGGGATGTAATAAGGTTGCCTATGCGCATCATATGGATGATATGATCGAGACGATGGTTTTATCCATGATTTTTGAGGGCAGATTTTATTCTTTTTCCCCGGTCACTTTTTTAGACCGTATGGAATTGACTGTGATCCGGCCAATGATGTATGTATCGGAGGCTGAGGTCAAAGGTTTTCGTAATAAATATAATCTTCCAGTAGTGGAAAATCCGTGTCCTGTCGATGGAGTCACAAAACGTCAATATGCAAAAGATCTGGTACGACAGATCAATCTGGATCACCCGGGTGCTAAAAAGCGGATGTTTACCGCTATTTTGGATGGAAATATTCCAGGCTGGCCAGGAAAAACAAAACATGAAAGAAAGGGACATCAATGAAAGAAAAGGCCTATTATGAAAAAGTAAATGTGAAAAATGAGACATTGCTTCGCAATCTGCTCCAGAAAATGCCGCCGTATTGCAAACAATTTTTTATTGGTATTGAACCTACTACTTCTTCCCGTACCCGGATTGCGTATGCATATGATCTGAATTGTTTTTTTGAATACCTACATGAAAATAATCCATTATGTACCAAAAAGGACATCACAGAAATACCACTATCTGTTTTGGGGAATTTAGCCCCTATGGACATTGAGGAATATCTCTCCTATCTGAAATATTATGAAAAAGATGGTGTGGAACATACAAATGATGAGCGCGGACTAAAACGGAAGCTTGCTTCTCTCCGCTCCTTTTACCGGTATTTATATAAAAATGAGATGATCGGACAGGATCCGGCAGTGAAGGTAGATATGCCAAAGATCCATGAAAAAACGATCACGCGGTTAGATATCGATGAAGTTGCAAACCTGCTGGATGAGGTGGAATCAGGGGAAAGTCTCACAGAAAAACAGCAGAAATTCCATGAAAAAACAAAGACAAGAGATCTTGCCATGATGACATTACTGCTTGGAACCGGAATCCGTGTTTCAGAATGTGTCGGTCTTGATATGGATGATGTTGATTTTAAAAATAATGGAATCAAAATTCACCGTAAAGGAGGCGCAGAAGTTGTTGTTTACTTTGGTGAAGAAGTGAGATCTGCCCTGATGGAATATATGGTCGAACGACAGAAAATCACTGCCGCAGATGGCAGTGTAAATGCACTTTTCCTGTCTTTGCAAAACAAGCGGATCAGCGTGCGCTCTGTTGAGAAAATGGTAAATAAGTATTCAAAACTCGTAACAAGCCTAAAACATATTACCCCGCATAAATTGCGCAGTACCTATGGCACATCGCTATACCGCGAAACAGGCGATATTTATCTTGTTGCTGATGTGCTAGGTCATAAAGATGTAAATACCACACGAAAGCACTATGCTGCTATTGATGATGACCGCCGCAGAAGTGCTGCGAAATATGTGAAACTTCGTGAACCGTAAATAAGAATTAATATGCCCAGCCTGGATTTGTCAATACTGATTTTGTATTGCAAACCTGACTGGGCATTCTTGTGTAACCGGACAAATATCCTTATGCCTGACGCATATAATAAATAACTCCTCCAAAGAATCCGATCCCGATTCCTGCATAGCCTGTAATGATCACTGTCCACTCCACCCATTCGGCACTATAGCCACAGAAGACACCTGCGATAAGGCTGAGCAGAAAAGCGATACCTGACCACAATATAATATTCATGATCAAAAAAATATTTGCTTTGCTTTTGTTATCTAATTTTTTTGTATCTACATACTTCCATAATCTCATCATAAACAAAACACCAGACATTCTCTAAATTTTAAAACATTTTTTTGTTTTCTTTAGTATTATTATCTGCCTGATGATATTTGCTTTCTATCAACAATATTTAAATTTTTTGTAAAAGATAGGTAAAACTTATTTTTCCTGTTTTTCAGTGATTTTTAATAACATGGAAATTTTACGGGGAACAGACTCGCAACAGGGTACTTGCCTATGCCGTGGAGCTTACAGGCATACAGGACGGGAAGATCACGGGCAATCTCTATGAGCTGGACTACCCAGCAGCATTATAAGCACGTCACCGAACAGGCATTACCCGCTGATAACTATATGCTTATCTATGAGCATGGGGAACGGGAGCAGCCAGCGGCGCGACCCTTTGACGCTTCCCCCAACCCACAGCTTGGGAAGTTTGAACGCTTTGAAGCAATCCCCAATGACCCGGAAGCCCTGCAATCCCTGTTACGGGAGGAAAGGCACAGCCGGGAACAGTCGGCGGTTCCGGGGGACTTGGAAACGCATATCGCAGTACTACGCAACGGGCTGATCGAAACGGAAGCACGGCGCATTGTAGGGAAAATGAAAGAATTAAGCGACTCGAACAGCCCGGATAAATCTCATTTCATGGTGGAGCTGTCCCCTTACTTTACGCAGATCGTTACCACAAAGGACACCGACCGCCTTTTTTCTATGCTACCCTATAAGACCCTTTCATTTTCACAGATCAAGGACAGGCACGGCACATATGCGCTGATCGGCAAGGACGAGAACCGGGACAGGCGGATAAGGAAGCCCCGCCCCTCTGTCCGGGCGCAGCTTGCACAGGATAAAAAGAGAAACGCCCCGAAAAAAACGGCGGCGAAAACAAAAAATCACGGATTGGAGGTATGAGCATGAACAAATATAACAATTTCACGGTAGAGGAAACCAATCTTTTGAGTATCTACATGACAGGCAGCAAGGAGGGGCTTGTCGTGGCTATGAACGCCGCGCTGCCCTTTATGGAGGGGGAAATGCGGGACTTTGCCGCCCGCACCCTTGCCAAAGTGGGACGCATGACCGAAGCGGAGTTTGCGGGGCTGGCCGTTTACCCCGCCGACGAGGTATGAGCGACATTAAGCGGCTCACGCCGCCCCAAAGCCGGAAAGTCAACTCCCTTGTACGCCGGACGTGCTGCAATTATGATAGCGGAAACTGTATCTTGCTTGACGACGGGGACGAGTGCGTATGCCCGCAGCTTATTTCCTATTCCCTGCTCTGTAAATGGTTCCGTATTGCCGTACTGTCCGCAGATAAGGAGCTGTACGCCGAGCTTTACCATGCGGAGGATATGCGCTGTTGTAGTGTGTGCGGTGCGCCTTTTGCGTCCAGCTCCAACCGGGCGATTTACTGCCCGGACTGCCGGAAGCATATCACCCGCAGACAGACCGCCGAGCGCATGAGAAAAATGCGGGCGAATGTGACGCGATAGGGGCAAAATAAGCCTTGATTTATGCGGCTTTCCGGGCGGGAAAATGAAACAGTAAGGGATTTATACTTTTACCCCCGAAAATGCCGTCCTATTGCGTAACAATCCAATCTTTGCACCCATAATCAGTACCACCCGTCAAACGGGTGGTTTGCTCAGCGGCTATAAGCCTTTGTTACCGGCCAGCGCCTAA
>OGKR01000274.1_pt1 | contig 58153 bp, 78 predicted proteins | sample 1572431 | NCBI WGS metagenome assembly OGKR01 (sample SAMEA2582079, study PRJEB24529) | metagenome | biome: Human gut stool | place: China | collected 2011 | reverse complement strand
ATTTTAATCGTCCAAGATATCAGGTATTGAAAGAGGATGTATTAAGAGTGGGTGACGAGTTAATTATTACTGAGGTAGACAGGCTTGGCAGAAATAAGCAGGAGACATTAAAGGAATTGCAGTATTACAGGGATAATGGCATCCGTGTAAAGATACTGGAGCTTCCAACTACGCTTATGGATTTATCAAAGCTGGATAATGCTATGGCTCGTATGCTGATGGAAACCATCAATAATATGCTGATAGAGCTATATGCAGCTATGGCACAGGCGGAGATTGAGAAGAAAGAGAAACGACAGCGTGAAGGTATAGATTCTAAAAAGGCTCGTGGAGAATGGGATGATTACGGCAGACCAGCGGTGATGTCGATTGATGAATTTTCAGAGCATTATCAGAATGTGGTGTCAGGAGAAATTCGTCCGTTTGAACTGATGAAACAGCTTGGTATGAGTAAAAGTACATATTACAGATATGTCAAAAGAATAAAGGAATAGGTAGTTTATAAGACTTTTGCAATTCTTAGAAGCTGTTCTTTCTTTGAAGAGTCAAGTTTATCAACAGTGTTGAGCAGTTCTGTTTCAAAAGCAGTAGTAGGAGCTTTGTATTCATTGCCGAGAATATAATCAACGGTAACATTCATAGCATTGCAGATAGAAACCAGAAGTGTCAAAGATACCTTGACTTTGTTCGTCTCGATATTGCTGATGTGGCTGACATTAACATCGGTTACTTTAGCAAGATATTCCTGTGTCAGTTGTCGGTCTGTACGGACTTCTTTAATTCGTTTTCCGATAAGGGCAAAATCCAAATTATCCATTGCACCATTCCTCCTTAAAGCGTTGTAAAAATTATAAAGAAATTATAGTTACAGAGTAATAATCTGGTGCTATAATCTATATAGGTACAGACTAAATAACAAAGCAAAAGTACCGATATACATATTAGATTGGATTATAAGGAAAGGTGGGATGGATATGTTAGGAGAACAATCATTTCAGCCATATGCAATAAACACATTCAGCCATAGAGGAAAGAATTTTGAGGAAATAACACCAATTCATTACGTCAGACCCCATGAAGTCAGACAATATTCTCGAAGAGATGGTACGTTAGTATCTGGATATTGGAGAGATGGTGATGGAGATACCACTATAAACAGGCAGACAGGATACTATTCAAGAAATCCTAATGCAGTATCTCAGATAATCAGAATTGGCGGTAAGATATTATGAGACATAAAGAGAGAATTGATGTCAAGAACATCAAGGAGAAGGAAATTGTCAAGGTTGTATCTATAGGACAAAAAGATGTACGTTTTCGTCTGCAAAACGCTTATGTGGGACAGGTAGGAGAGAATACGGAATTACTGGATGAAACACTTGTTGACAATATGCTGGAGTTGATGGCGAAAGCTGTAAAGACAAACTATTCTAAATATAATCCTGTTCCAAATGAGATAATCATAAGGAATACCATGTCTGAGAAGAAAGAAGATAAGCCTGCGGATAATAAAGAAAATCAGGATATGATAGAAAGCTACGAGCCAAGGTTTGCTCTTGAACAGGTAGCACTGAATGAAAAGGTAAAAGAGCAGATACAGACTGCTATTGCTGCGGTTCGGTATAAGACTAAGATGACCGAAGAGTGGGGAATGTCAGAATATTTTTCTGGGAATAGAGCAGTCATCCTGAATTTCTATGGAAAAGCTGGTACAGGCAAGAGCATGACAGCGGAAGCAGTTGCAAAAGCTTTAAATAAAAAAGTCTATCATATCAATTATTCTGAACTGGAATCCAAGTATGTAGGAGAGACACCAAAGAATATCCGCAGAGCATTTGAGTGTGCAACAAGAGACGATGCAGTGCTTATTTTTGATGAAGCGGATTCATTTCTGGGAAAGAGGCTGTCATCGGTAACGCAGTCTGCGGACTATGGTGTAAACATTACAAGAAGTGTGTTGCTCATGGAACTGGAAAAGTTTTCTGGAGTAGTTGTGTTTACTACTAATCTTATAAGCAACTATGACGAAGCATTTAAAAGACGTATCCTTTTGAGCGTGTATTTTGATATGCCTGATGAAAAAGCAAGGTTACAGATTTGGAAATTACACCTAAGCGATAAGATGCCGCTTGCAGATGACGTAACTGCTGAAAGTCTTGCAGGCAGATATGACAAGGTATCAGGAGCAGATATTAAAGACATGGTATTTTATGCTGCTTTATATACGCTGGAAAAAGAAAAAGAATGTATGGATTTTTCAGTATTTGATTACGCTTATGTAACAATACAGGGCAGATATCAGAATAAGGAGGAGCAAGATGTACAGATTATTTCTGATAAGTTAATTACAGAGGAGCAGTATCGGAAAGAAATTGAAAAAGTGGAGGAGTAATTCATGGGAGATAATTTTATTACACTTTATCGGAAAGCAAAAATGTCGATTATGGGTGGATTATCAGGTGCTGTAGATGGAGTGCTTGATGAAACCTGTTATTATGATGTTGGATATATGCAGTCTCAGATAAAGCGTATTCAAAAGGTATATTCAGAAGTATCGAATGAATTGGAGATAAACATTGATTTAAAAGAAAAATCAGATGCTGCGAATAATAAGAAATATGAACTGGTTAAGCAAAGAGAACAGTTGCTTGTGCATTTAATATTTCTTGCTTCAAATAGTTTTGAAAATTTGGATGATTGTGTAAAGATGGCTGAAGGATACAGTATTCCATTTATGGATTGTGTGCAGGGGTTGATTGCATATAAAAATGGAAATAGGAGTGAAGCCTTTGATATTTTAGAAAAATATTATAAAAAATATAAAAGTGTTGAAAATCATTTTCTTATAAATAAAGTATTTGGCTTGCTTTTGAAAGAAAGACAGCAATATCAAAAAGCTGTGTCTTTTTTGACTTATGCTTTGCAGTTTACACCAGACGATATTGAAACTTTAGAGGCATTAAGAATATGTTATGAAAAATTAAATGATTGCAAAAAGATGAATATAATGAATGATGTAATATCATTATTTGTATGAATGGAGGCGAAATACATGGAACGTTCTTGTTACATTAATGAAAAGCAGGATGAAGCATTTGCGGCATATCAAGATGGAGTGACTTTTCAGAAAAGTGTGGAGAGTGTATATGACGAAATAGACTATAAGATAAAACTGCCTGATTTTTTGGGAAAGACAGTAAAGGTAACTCACAAACAATTCCCAGAAGTATACAGAATTGTTTGTGAATTATCGTCTGATATGAATATAGAGAATCCGACTGTTTATGTATATGAGGATTATTATTATGGAGCAGAGAGTTATGGAATCAGCCATTATTGGATAGAATTGTCGGCAAAAACTATACAGGATTTTTCGGAAGCTGAGTTGCGTTTCCTGCTTGCCCGCGAAATTTATAAGATAGCAGATGGAGTTACGAAGCAGAAAACCATGATGGAAGAAAGATTTAAGATGATTCGTCAGGTAGCTCCGAATGAACTTGAGGAAATGTCAAAGCTGTCATTTTATCATTGGTATAGGTTGGCTAATTTTAGTGCTGATAATTATGGATATCTAATGTGCGGAAGCCTGAAAATAGCAGTAGAGACGATATTAAAGCTTGTGCTTAATAGTGTTATGCTGGCAGAACAGGTGGATATTAAAGAATTTATAGGACAGGCATCAGAAATAAATAAGCTGGATGATACTGTATATAATTATACAAAAGCAGATGAATCCGCTCCGTATGCACCACACAGAATGCAAAGTTTATTAGCGTATGCAGTATCAGAGCGTAGAATGGAGGTCGCATAGATTTGAATTGGGATTATGAGATAGTAAGTGAACAGGTTGTTTTGGATTTGAGTTACAGAACCGTTAAAGATATATTGGAAAAGGATATTGAGAAGAATGGTTTTGGAAATGCAATGATAAGAGCTGCCAAAAATATGGACGTAGCTGTGAATCATTTGAGAGAATGTAATTCAGGCAATTATGTAGATAAATGTGATGAAGCATACAGAATATTACTGTCAACATATACAGCGATGATGAAAGTTAGTCTCAAATATGTACATAATGTTAAACTAGGCTTAGTACATATATTTAATGTCGATTTGATACCGACGAGAAACAATTATCCAATTGAAAATTCAATACAACTAATATCTAATGAATTAAATATTGTTGCAGAAGTAATAATCGAATCTCTTAGAATGATACAAGCAGGGAAAAGCAGATATGCTGTAGAGAGAAAGATTAAAAAAGAAAAACGGGGGGAGGATTGGCCAGTTATATATGCTTATTTTCATGTAGAAGATGATTTTGATAAGTCTACTATCAATCAGGAAATAGCAATATATAAATTTTTTAATAATTTTAATGGTACGAAATCAATAGGGGTAATATTTGCTGAGAGAATGAACAAGATAATTCATACATATTGTCAGTATTCTGGAGAAAATGAAAGGAGCGTTAATAAAAAAATGTATAAGGAATCTGATAGTTTTATGGGTGGGATAGATGATACAAGTGCTGTTATAAGAGGGCTTGGGAATTTGTTATTTAATTCAGAACAAAGATATAATGCTCCGTTTGCATATAACGAGAGGAAAGGATGGTAATTATGATATCAGGATGGGTAATCGCAGCAGGAATAGTTATAGCATCATTAGTAGTAAGGCATTTTTGGGAAGATATTGCAGCTTGGCTTAATAATGTAGCTGCAAATGCTGTTGAAAGAAAGTTTGGCATAAATGCAAGGAAGCTTATGCAAAAAGCAGTGTGCAGAGTAACTAGAGTCATGGATAAGATAAATAATGTTGCCAGAGTATTTTTGAAAGCTGATAGAACAGGATTCTTGCGACAGATTGATATTAAGGCAACAGCTCCGATATATGAATTAGACGAAGATGTAAGGCAGGAATTAGATAACAAGAAAGAACTTGTCAATAATTTTACTTTCAATGGATAATTTTATCTATATTTTAAAATGTAGTATCATGTTACAGCCGCCAGTATAGGCAAAAAAATTATATATATTTTTGGAACTAAGCACGCATCAAACCTTAAAAGCAATTCTTAGTTCGGAACCCCACCCCTCTATATATGGGTATCAAAGGCATCAGGAGAAATCTGGGTGTCTTTTTTATTTGACCTGAGTATGTCATAAAACTGCTCTATTATTATGCCCTGATGTGGCAGGAAAGGAGGCGCGTTACCATGAAGGATTTGTTATCAAAAATCTATGACTATGTGATTAACTACGAGGATGACAGCATAAAGCTGGGGAGTAAATTCGATGTAGAAGTCAAGAAAGCCATAGAGCCATTGAAAGAATCCATGACAGCAGAAGAGATGGAGCGTATTAAGGAAATCGTATATTCGACAGCTTATACCGCAGAAAAGAATGGATTTTATCTGGGAATCCGCACAGCTCTTACTATGTTTGTGGAAGCAATGCAGTTACCGGATGACCCTGACAAGTCATAAAACTGTCAAATATGAGGAAAGGAGGCTTGCATCACAGATGGATGCACTATTTATCCAAGCGGTCATTGTACTTGTATTTTTGTACAGATGGCTTAAAGACAACAAATAATTTTTTATGAAAAGGAGATTCACACTATGATGAACAACAATTTAAACAACAACGGAACTAATAACAACAGCAACAACAATTCAAACAACGGAGGAAATTTTATCATGGCAAACAACACAATCAATTCATTACAGGTATTCGCAGGCATTATCAAAGAGGCATTTACATCTGTCTATCCAGATAACAAGGTCTTTGTTCGTGAGGTAAAGAAGAACAATGGTCTGGTTCTTACAGGTCTTACTATCTGTGAGCGTGATATTAATATTGCACCAACAATCTACCTTGATACTTATTTTGCTCAGTATAAGGACGGAAGGGCAATGACGGATATTATCAGGGCTATTGATGAGTGCTACAAGGCAAATCGTGTTAGCAGTGATTTTGACATTGCAGGAATTATGGACTTTAATAATGTAAAAGACAGGGTGTGCTTCAAGCTCATTAATAAGGACAGGAATGCCGAGCTGCTTTCTGATATGCCTTATATAGAGTTCCTTGATTTAGCAGTCATCTTCTATGTGCTTGTATCAGAAGATGAAATGGGTACAGGCTCTATTACGATACATAGCAGCCTGATGGAAGCATGGGGAACAGATAAGAAAGAGCTGTTAAAGCTTGCAATGCATAACACCCAGAGGAGATTTACAGGTCATGTCTATAACATGATGAGCATAATTGAATCCATGATGGGAAGGGATGCAGAGCTTGACAGAGAAGTAAGAAACTGCTTCTATGAGATGGAATCCGTATATGAGGATAATATCTGCCCTATGTATGTAGCAACGAACAGCAAAAAGTTAAACGGAGCTTGTGTGATGCTTTATGATGGACTGCTTCGTAGTTTTGTCAGAAAGGTAGGCAAGAGCTTCTATATTATTCCAAGTTCCATCCATGAAGTTATCCTGATTCCTGATACACTGGATATGGATATCCGTTATATGAAAGCAATGGTTAAGGAAGTAAACGGAACGGAAGTTTCTCCTGATGAAGTATTATCTGACAATGTGTACAGATATGATATTGATACAGACCGCATTGAAATGATGTAGGTCTTATTTTTTTGCCTATTTTTAAGAAAACGGAGGATTTTAATATGTTTGATAAGAAAGAAATGAAGCTTATTAACTTTGAGAAAGCCAAGAAATATCTGATGAATGGTGTACAGGTCTATATGGTCAATCTGGATGGAAGCCTTGTTGAAATCAGTGAGGATACCGATTGGAAGAGCATAATATTCCATAATTTAAAGGGTGGCAGCTATGCAGTGTATAAAAAGAAGTTTACCGGTATTGGTACATTCACTAAGGATATCCATATCGGTAAGTGGGATTTTACTGTAAGCCACACAAAGAAGGGAGGTGATGCCTAATGTGCTATCTGGAAGGACAGTCATTAAGACCAGAAATGCCAGGGCATTGTACAGAGAATTGCAGTCTGTACATGTCAGTATGTGTTCCGATTGTAACAGATGGTCTGTTAGATGGCTGTGAGTGTTCAGGAGATTCATATTGTGATGAATGCCCATATTATGAAGAGTGTGGGAAGTAGAAAGGAGAAGCCTATGTTATTACAGAAGTTAAGGCAGAGATTAAAAGATGAGTACACCGCATTGTGTACATATCTTACAACAGCACCGCTGACAGCATCCGACTTACTCAATAAGTCCTATGAGGTGGTGTGGAAGCAGGAAATAATGAGCCTGTTTGATAATATCCCAGAGCATAACTGTAGATATTCCGATGATATGCTTCGTTGGATATTATCTAAGGAAAATGCACTGGATTTTTTATACCAGACATGGAGACATACCGATTATCTGCTGACAAGTGAGTTTGCAGACCTTTTGTATGATGAGCTTACAGTCAGAAAGGATGGATGCAATGAGTAATCAGGATAAAATAAAAGCAGCCCTCAAAAGTATTGATGATAGTTTGGCGACTATCAATACTAACGAGGACTGGCTTTCTTATCTCAAATTTCAATCCTTATTCTACAACTACTCATTTGGAAATGCAATCCTTATTTACGCACAGAGCGGCGGGCAGGCTACTTATGTGAAAGGCTATAAGTCTTGGAACAAGCTTGGTCGTTATGTGAAGAAAGGAGCTAAGGGGCTGGCTATACTAGCCCCATGCTTCCGTAAGGTTGAGCAGTTCAAAGAACCAGATAATAAAAATGAGTACCATGATGAGCAGGGAGAGAAAGAGGTCAAGCGTGTTATCAGCGGTTTCAGAGTGACCTATGTATTTGATATTGCAGATACGGATGGTTCGGATGAATATATTCCTGTACTGGTAAAAGGTCTTGCAGGTAATTCAGAAGAGGAAAAGAACATATACGATAATCTTTATCGTGTATTATCAGAAAAATTTGTGATACAGGATGTGACAGGAACAGCCAGCAAAGGCAGTTACAATCTGGAAACAAAAGTTATCAGCGTGCGTTCTGACCTTGAGTACTTACAAAGAATCAAGACATTACTGCATGAAACAGCTCATGCGTATGATTTTGCAATGAATCCTGATGATGATATTCCAAGAAACCGCAGGGAGCTTATTGCTGAATCAGTAGCATTTGTAGTCAGTATGAGATTGGGGCTTGATACAAGCAGTTATTCTATGAGTTACATACAGTCATGGCTCAAGGATAAAGAAGAATTAAAGATTATAGCTGATACCGTACAGAAGGTATCTTACAAGATTATTACAACATTGGCAGAGTCGGAAGGCTCTGCTTTTTCTGATTTAAGGGAAAGTGAGGAATAGAGCATGAATGCAAATATTTTAGTAGAAACAGAAGGATTATCAAGAGAAGAGTGGCTTAGATACCGCAAACAGGGGATTGGTGGAAGTGATGTTGCCGCTATCCTCGGTATCAGTAAATGGAACAGTGCTATTTCCTTATGGCTCAATAAAACGAACCAGACAGAGGATGATACGCAGGAGAATGAAGCTATGGAATGGGGAACTATCATGGAGCCGGTTATCCGTAATCATTTCGCTAAGGTTACCGGAAAGACTGTGGTTGAAGTACATGCTATGCTCCAGCATCCAGAATATCCATTTATGCTTGCTGATATTGACGGACTGACAGAAGATGAGGACGGAAATCCTGCTATTTTAGAAATTAAGACAGCCAGCGAGTATAAGCGTTTTGAATGGGAAGATGGAGTTCCGACCTATTATAAGACGCAGGCACAGCATTATCTTATTGTAACAGGCGTTAAGAAAGCTTATGTTGCTGTCCTTATTGGCGGCAATGCTTTCCGTGTTTATGAGGTGGATGCTGATGAAGAGATACAGCAGATGCTTATTGCTGTAGAAAAAGAGTTCTGGAATAAGGTTCAGAACATGATTAGACCTGAAATGGATGGCTCGGATGCCGCTAAGAATCTGTTAGATAACATTTATCATGGCGGGATTGAGGATGAAATCATACTGCCTGATGATGCCGTTGAATGGGTGGATGCATATTTTGAAGCATCCGTTGAGGAAGATAATGCAAAAGCTAAGAAGCAGGATGCAGCTAATCATATCAAGGAATTTATGGGTGATTATGACAAGGCTAAGTGTTATGACCATTCTATTTCATGGAAGAAAGTAACCAGTGAGAGGCTTGATACAAAGGCACTGAAAGAGAATGAACCAGAGCTTTACCAGAAATATGTTAAGAGCAGTACAAGTAGAAGATTCACATTGAGATAAGCACAGAAAGGCAGGATAAACATTATGAGTAAACAGATAGATTTAAAAGCATTACTAGAGAGCAGGATGGAGAATATAGAGCCGACAGAAAGCTCTAAAAAGGCGATAGAACGTGTGGAAATGAATGTACCTCACAATCTTATGTTTGATGCAGAAAGTACTGAGTTTCAGCCAGAAACAAAGCCTGTGACATCATCAGGAACAAGGGGACTTACTGTAGAAGAAGCAAAGACATTTGATGATGAAATGAACCGATTCATTGATACTGTCCTTATTGCTGGTGTCGATTATGGTGTGATACCGCATTGTAACAAACCTACATTATTAAAATCTGGGGCAGAGAAGATTCTTAATTATCTTGGACTGATTGCAAGAACGGAAATCAGTAATCGGGTTGAGGATTACAATGTCGGATTCTTTTCTTATGAGGCAAAGGTCTACCTGATTGATTACAACGGCGTTGTCAAAGGTGAGGGTATCGGCATCACAAATACCAGAGAGGGCAAGTACGCAAAGAGTAATGGCTATGCTGTACAGAATACGGTGCTTAAAATGGCAAAGAAGCGTGCGTTGGTGGATGCAGCATTAAATGTCGGTAATTTGTCAGCTAGGTTTACGCAGGATGTAGAAGATATGAATATCGAGCCAGACAGTACAGGAGGTAAGAATCCTGATGAATTAAAGCAGGGCAGTAAGCCGAAAGCGGAAAAGCCTGTCACACAGAAGCAGATAAAATATCTGGAAACACTTATGAGCCAGCATAATACATCTGCGGAAGCCATGAACAAATACTGTAAATCAAACTTTGGTGTAGATGATTATAAGAAGATTACAGGTGTTCAGGCATCTACGCTGATAGAGAAATTTAAAGCTGTTGAATAATCTGACGGCATAATTTTGTGCAGCGAAATATAGGAGAACTCAAAATTGAGCTGTCCTAAATAATTTCGTATCGGAAAAGTAGTTTTATTGCACATTCGCTCCTCTATTTTGAGGAATGAAATCACACTGGGGATGCAGGATATCTGTGTCCCCTTTTTTGAAAGGAGCAAACGACAATGGATATAAAAACATATGATTTGATTATTGATACAAAGACCAAGCATACAGCATTACAAGTAAAGGACAGCTTTGCCTATGCTGTTGATAATTTTACAGAGCCTAAGGCGATATATGGCTTAATGGTAGATGGATTCCATATGGATGAAAAGGCAGATGAATATGTCTATATGGGGGCATTTAATAACAGGATGAAGCTTCTTGGAATGTTTGAAGTAAGTCATGGTCTGTGTGATGCAAGCCTTTTGGATGCCAGAGGCGTATATATGAGGGCATTGCAGATAGGTGCGAGTAATATCGTGGTGATACATAATCATCCGTCAGGTATTCCGCTTCCGTCAAGAGATGATTTTAATGTGTGTCAGAGAATCAGGGATGCTGGAGAACTGCTTGGAATCCCATTAGCTGACTTTATTGTTATTGGATGCGATGATTTCGTGAGCTTTAAAGAAAAAGACTTGTTGAAGCTCTAAATTGTCTACACTGTTCTCAGGGCTAAACATTGTATTTTCTCAGGGAAAGCAGGTGGTCATCATTTTATATTTATACTGGTGTATCGGAGAAAATGCTTATTTATGCTACACTTTAGCAATTTTGCATCCTGCACCGGTATATTAAATATTAGGACATACATTAATAATCATAATTGTTGCGGTGCTTATGGAATGACTGACATTTCCATATCACTGTCTACAGAAGGAGGTTTTCATGGATAACGTTAATTTATTGGTTGCTGATAATCTTAAGCGTATTCGTATCAGTAAAGGTTGGTCGCAGTCATTTGTTGCTAATCAGTTAGGGATAGCACAAAGAACCATATCAAGAGCGGAGTGTGGCTGTGGTGTATCGAAGAGGACTCTTGAAATGCTGTGCAGTATGTATCAGGTGTCGGTTGCATCCATTTATGGGGAATGTGTACAGGAAAATCCAAGAGAAGTACAGGTTGTTCCAGATGATGTTGCGGTAGGGTTATTAGTCCGTAATTCATTTATAAAGGACTTGGAACAGGAAGTAATACTGCGATATACAGATACCATTGGGAAACAGGCTCTTATGTTGAGAGAGGATGTGGAACGTATCATACCAGAAGCTCTCTCTCATAAGAAGTCATATACATTAGCAGATGTGATTACCGCCTGCATGGTGGTAAATCAAAAGACGTTATCTAAGATACGCAAGATGGCGGTTGCATAGATTAGAATGGCAGTGGTGTATTATCGTCAAAGCCATAATAGTCTCGTGTTTTCTTGTCAGTAGCTTTTTGCTGTTCATCAGCAACTTTTTTGTCTGCCTTGAATTTTTCACTGAGACTGGGAAATACAACATCCTGCATAAGCCTTATGGTTGCCTGTGTTATTTTGAATAAATCTTCATCGCCAGCATCTAAACGTATTGCACGATTTTGGGTGCTGGTATTTTTCTGTATGTACATATGAAACAAAGCATCATATATACTTTCGAGAAAGTAGGATAGGTAATTGGGGTTACTGACCATACTGTTAAGCATACATTCTATTTTTTCATGCTGTTCCTTTTCATAACTGAGAAATTGCTCTTGTAATTCTGGTTCAACGTCAGGGTCAGATTCTGTTTTGAATAACTGTTCAAGGTTGGTGTAGAAGTCATTATTAAAAGGAAGAACTTCTTCAATATGACTATATTCTTTTGACATCGTGTTTTTACCACCAAGCAGATAATCATATGATACGTCAGGAAAGAGTTTTTTATATTCTTTGATGACAGATATTCTGGCATCGTAATCATCAGATGCTTCAAGATGAGATATGGTTGCTTTGCTTATAGGCATTTTAGTAGCCAGCTCATCCATAGTGTATTTCTTATGAAGGCATAAATCATCTTCATATCGTAGTCTTTTAAATCTGTTTTCCATAAGTCCACCTTTCTATTATATCAAACGAAACAAAATAAGTAAAAAATAAATAATTATATGATTTGTTACATTTACTTACACAGGTATTATATCTTGCTATACTTGCAACTGTAAAGAAGAATTCTTCCAAAACAAAATAAAAAAGCATATAAGGAGTAAAGCAATGGCAAATGAAGATATAAAAAAGCTTATTAAGAAACATCGTCTTTTCAGATACGAGGTAGCAGATGCAATGGGTATTTCAGAAGGTTATTTGTCTACCTTGCTTAGAAAAACTTTAACAGAAGAAATGGAACAAAAAGTAAAAGAAGCTATTAACAAATTAACTAACCAGTAGGAGGAACAATGCTATGAAAAAAGAACACATGGAGTATTTTTATCATGAAGCAAGATACATTTCATGGGAAGAATTTCAGGAGTGTATGATTAAACCGACAGACAGTTTAGATGAATGTAAAAGTAAAATTGGCAAAGTAATCTGTTGCTTTGATAGCCATTTAGATAAGGCATGGAATTATTTTAAAGCGATTTACAATGATATTCCTGTAGAATATCGCATGCCTGTTATGTTAGAGGAAATCTATCAGAGTTGCAGAGTGGACTACCCTGAGATGCTCCAATACATTGACCGATACTTACATTTTGAAGAAACTCAGGAACTCAAAGAAAAGAGAATTGCAATGGTTAAATCAATGTTGAAGAATCGAGTTCGTAAAGATGGATTAGTGAAGGTGTATCGTGGTGAGGCAGAACACTTTTTAATGTCTTATTATGCGGTGAGCTTTTCTTTAGATAAGAAGGTCGCAGAGTTTTTCGTAGAGTATCACAAGGCACGTCACGGAAGCAGATTTGGAGCTGTGAATTGGTGGTTGATGAATATTGAAAATATTCTCTATTACTCCAATGAACGAAAAGAGAGAGAAGTTTTCGTAGTGCCTGGGGCTGTGCAGGATGGCTATGTTCCTGAAACATGGGATGACATGGACTATCTTGATGAAATCAACTTTGAAAGCGAGTATTGGTGGGCTGAGGATATGAAAGTACTGAATGCTTTATGTGATGAGGAACACCAAGCAAATGAACAATATGCAAGTTAAACAGGAGTAATATCTGCTGATGTAGTAGATAAAATTCAGGAGCAGTATAAGTATTGTTTAAAACACACCATTGCTATTGGTGTTGATGATGTAGATAAATTAATCGAAAAATACAAGGTCACAGATGATGAAGAAATCAAATTGTTAAAAGAAGAGGTTATCAATTTGTTAGATGATGTTGATGCTCTTTTTAATCAGGGCTAACTCTTATATATATCGTAGAGTTAAATAATACCATCATGATTTTATTCCATGTATGGTGTGGGTTAACAATATTTACTTTATCATGGATAAAATACAACCTCTAAAGCCTGTATTTATCAGGGGTTTCTCTTGTTGGGTACAGGCTTAAAAAAGAGGTATTGTGTACAGATTATTTACTAGGAAGGTGACAAACTATAAACAGTCAAGTGTTTTTTTGGAATTTTATGGTTTATAAAAAAGGGTAACCTTAATAAACCATCTGAAAATAGCGTATTTCAGATGGAGGGTGTTAACTTATGAACATGAGCTCATCGAAGTTTCTTTGGGTCAAAGTCGATATCTTGACTCTCCAATGCATAGATGACTCTGACAAGCTTCTTAGCTACATGAGTGATAGCAACCCGGTGAGGCTTGTTCTCTGAACGTTTTCTGGCATAGTATGTAGCAAATGTCACATCAAACCGTATCAACGGCAGACAGCAGTTGATAAGCACATATCGTAGCTGTGAGGAACCGTGTTTTACCATCTTGCCATTATATGCTTCAGTTCCTGACTCATGTACGCTGGGTTCTATTCCGGCAAAAGCAAGCATCTGGTTAGGACTGGAGAAGTTTGAAATATCACCATATTCAGCGTAAATGATAGCAGCGGATATAGGACCGATACCTGGAATGGACATATAGTGTGGATGCACTTCATCTACCAGTCTGTTGATTTCGCTTTCTAATGTTTTGATTTCATCTACAAGGGACTTGTATAAGGTCAGCAGACTATTAAGTTCTACATCGAAGATAGAGTTGTTTACACCGACTGTATTAGCGGCAAGTTCTTTCAAGCGAATAAACTGCTGGGGAGAAAATTTTCCTCTGGAAATGGATCGAAGTTTCTCATAGGATGCGGAATTCATTCTTGCTATCTTTTCAGCGGAGCCGTAGTTTTCAAGGAGGTATAAGGCAGTTTTAGATAAACGCTCATGGAAGAACGGTTTGAACTCTGGAAAGGTGTGGTCAAGAACGTTTGTAATTTTAACAAGATAAAAAGAACGCTGGCGAACCAGCCTGTCCCGTAAACGAGTTAATGACTTTAAGGAATAAGCGTGGTAAAATCCTTTTGAATGGGGTTTGTATTCAACAGTCATTAACCAACGGGCTATTAACTCGCAGTCGATAGAATCGGTTTTGGTGCGTCGGAGAGTCTGAGACTTCTTGAAATCCTTGATTAAAACTGGATTAATTTCCATGAAGCTGTGGTTGGCATTTTCAAGGAAGAGTTCAAGATTGAGGGCATAATGGGCAGTTGATTCAAACCCTATTTTTATATCCTCAGGAGTGGAGAGTGAATTTAAGATAAGATTTAGTTGTTCAAAACCGGACTTATCATTTTTGAAAGTAAACTTTGAAACAACTTTCTGGTTGGCTGCTGATATGATGCAACAGTCGTGCTTGTACTTGGAAATATCGATTCCAACAAAGTACATGGTCATAGAAATAAGCCTCCTTATAAGATATTTAGCACTGCTGTCTTCCACAGAGAATTCGGCTGCGTAATCACGTAAATACAAACGTCATGCGTTAACAAACTAATTACCAGTAGTAGACGAAAAGCTGTGGTCTGAGTCACCTCGGAACAGTCAAAGCCGTAATGAAATAGGTACAGATCCACAGTGCTGTAATTATTATAATGGAGTATTCAATAAAGCCCAAGAGATTGGGAGAAAGGGGAATAATCCATTACCCTCAAAAGAGGATAATTGGATTATACGTGACTGAAATGGCAATAGATTTGTCGGAACACACAATGGTTATTCATAAAAAAGTATCTTTGTCGGAAGCACGTTATTTATGCTCTCTGTATGGAAAATCATTGTCTAAGAGTGTGGAATTGTCAGGGGCAGATATTAAGATAGCAGGAATCAATCAAATTAACATTCTTGGAATTAAGATACCTAACTCTGGTAATTGGATTTATGATGTGAAGATTCAGGTAAATGTCGGCAGACTGATTAAACAGACTAAGGTTGCCATGTTGGTGCTGAATAAAAGTAATGTCAATGCAATCATAAAAAGGCTGAATGAAATTTTTACTAAGACCTTTGCTTTTCAGCAGAAGCATTGTGATTCTGCTGAATGGTACATGGAACGGATTGATTGTGGTATTGACCTAAAATTGGGTACGGATGATGAAGAAGTTCTAAAGGCTTATATCAAGGCTTTACACGATTCTTTTGATAGCAATAACTATAGGGGAGTACGATATTCACAATATAAAGGCTGGGATGCACCAGAGGTACAATGTGAATCTGTAACATTAGAAACAGCAGGATGTAAAAATGGTAATTCACTATACAAATACAACATTTACTGCAAATTGTTGCAGCTTACAAAGTATGCAAAAGAACATGGATTAACATTGTCTCAAGCGGAAATAGACGAGATTAGAAATGTTATCCGTATTGAAAAACAAATTATTGATGTAGCAAAAGTATTTGGGTGCAGCAATAAATTAGGTTCACTTCTGGATGAAGATGTTACTGAAAAAGTAATGAACAACATAATTAGAGAAATAAAGCTTTTCTTTGGAGTAGGTGATTATATGCCTTATGAAGAAGGAATTGCTAGGATATATTCCTCGAATTATGACATTGATGCTCAGAATTTTATGGGTGTCGTATATGCTTATGTTGATTCCTATGGTTACTCTGCGTTGTTAGAGTTTGTAGAACAACAAATCAAGTCTTCGGGTGGAACAGATGATGATGTTAGTAAAAAACATAAAGAAATTGCTCTGGCAAGAAAAAGAATTGAGTCATTAGGTATATCAGTAGCATCAGTGCATGATATGCCGATGATGAAAGGTATTAGTACATTATTAGATGATGAATTAAAGACAAGGGCGAAACCACGGAAGAAACATAAATTCTCAGAAATTAACTCGGTAAAAGAGCCTAGTGGAGGTATTCGCTATATGTGTAAGCCAACAATACATTCAGAAAAAGGCGAATTTAAAAGAACAACGATAGCAAGTAGTGTAGGTGGCAGTCGTGAAGAATGTGAGATTAAGGTATATGAAAAAATTCGTAGTAATCTTAATATCCGTTACCAGTCATTTTTAGGTCAGCCAGAGAAACAGATTAAATGCTGTGAAGATGCTGTTTATGATTATGAGCGTTTTAGAACGATTGTAAAGAGCAAGAATGTCAGAATGGATATTGAACAGATGTTAGACAAAATATCAAGAAGAATAATATTAAAAAAAGGAGAGTGTGAGTATGTATAGTGGTATATATTGTACACCAGTTAAGAAAACAAAGCTGCCTGTTGCAGATTTTATCATGTGTAAAAATTCGTATCGGATAGAGGAATTATTATGGTCATTCTTAGAAGAATCAAGGCGGAGCTATTACACATCGTTGAGTTTTCCATTAAGGGCAGTAAATAGTGGCAAATTACAGACTCAACAGCAGAATTATGATTACTTTATTAACACATTGGCAGAGATGGTAGAGAAATATGCACCAGATATTTTAGAATAGGAGGCTGTAAGCATGGAAGATACATATAGTACAAGAAAAGGAAAGAAATGTGTGATTTATATTCGTGTAAGTTCAGAAAGGCAGGTGCAGGGATATAGTCTGGAAGGACAGAAACGATTCTTAAAAGAGTGGGCAGAATTTGAAGGAATGACTGTATCAGAGATTTATGTTGAGCCAGGTAAAAGTGGTAAATCTATTACAGGAAGAGAAGTATTTCAAAAAATGTTAAATGAGATATCATCAGGAAGTGTTGAAACCGACTATGTATTGGTGTTTAAATTATCACGATTTGGGCGTAATGCAAAGGATATTCTAAATTCCCTCACATACATACAACGATATGGTGTCAATCTGATTTGTAAGGAAGATGGTCTGGATTCCAGTACATCTATGGGAAAAATGATGATAACCATTTTAGGGGCCGTAGCTGAAATGGAGAGAGAAAATATACTAGCCCAGACTATGCTTGGAAGAGAAGAAAAGGCAAAGCAGGGAGGCTGGAATGGTGGTTTTGCTCCATATGGATATGAACTTGCAGATGGTAAATTAAATATCAAAGAAGATGAGGCTGATGTTGTGAAGCTTGTTTTTGACCAGTTTGTTAATAGCGGTATGGGATATTCTACGATTGCAGGGTACTTGAATCGTCAGGGGATTCCTAGACTTCCATCAAGAAATTCTCATGGAAGAAAATTTGTTGATTGGAGTGTACATCAGATTAAGAGGATGCTTGACAATCCAGTGTATACAGGAAGAATTGCATTTGGTAGAACCAAGATGGAGCGTATTGATGGAACAGAAAACGAATATCGCAGAGTAAAATCTGATGATTATATTATGAGTGATGAGGTGGTACATGAACCGATTATTAGTGACGAATTATTTGAAGCTGCCAGAAGAAAAAGGCAGGAGACAACGACAACAGGTAATCCTAGAGTTGGAAGGTATGCAAAGCATTTGTTATCTGGTATTTTGAAATGTCCTATGTGCGGTTCATCCATGTATGCGGATATTGTGCAATGGAAAAATAAAGATGGAAAGGTTATGCGTAAAATTAAGTATCAGTGTGGACATTATGCAAAATCAAAGTTCGGACAGTGCCAGAAGAATACGATACCAGCAGAGTGGATAGAGGCAGAGGTCATTGAATATACAAAGCTTTTAGTGAGAAATAAACAGTTTGCAGAGGATATTCAGGGACAGCTAGGGCATAAAACAGATGTTTCGGAAATTGATAAAGAGTTGGACAATTATCATAAGATGATAAAGAAGCTGGAAAAAAGTAAAAGCAATCTGGAAAGTGATATAGATGCTATCTATGATGATGACAAGTATGCTGAGCGGAAAAGACAGGATATGAATAATCGTCTTAATAAAATCTATGAGGAAATCTATGCTGTGGAAGATATGATAACAGATTGTGAAAAGAAAAAGGAAGCTGCACAGCAGGATGTTCTTACCAAGGAAAATGTATTCAAGATGCTATTGGTTTTCGACAAGATTTTTGATAAAATGAATGATGTGGATAAGCGTAAGCTTATTGAGAGCATGATAGCGGAAGTTCACCTTCATCCAAAGGAAACATGGGAAGAGGGAAAGAATCCGATAAAAGAGATAAAGTACGCATTTCCAGTAAGTAAAGAGGTCATGGATGCTTTGAGGGAAAATGTTGCATCCGTTGAGACAGTCACTCTTCTGACGAGAAAAGCCCGGTAAATCAAAGGGTTGCGCCGATTTGTGGCAAAAATGGTTGTGTGTTTCAGTTTCTGCAGAAGACACATGCGGAAACTGATTTACCCCAGGGGTAAGATTTTTGTAGATTACCAAGATTATTGACACAACAGGGGTTGACGACGATTGAACGTGTGGACGACGCGGGATAACGTGGGAAACCCCGATTTTATTGGGGATAAGCCGATTTTTAGAAAGAAATAAATTGAAGTTGTGACACTGATTTTGAGAAAATTCATAATAACAACGTCACACGTTGAAGTGCAAAAGAAAATTTGAAGAAACGTTGAATTTAAGCCATTTATAAAAAAGTGAAATGAAATAATGATAGAATAGTACAAGTTTTGTCTCATTGATGAAAATTGCGTTATAACGGTTGCGTTATGACGTTTTTTTTTTGCATGAAAATCGTCAGACACCTTGTAAAATGGGCGTTACAGAAAAAAACACATGCTTAAGGAATGAATCCAAAAGCATGTGTTTTTTCAAAATTACAATGTGACAAATTTAATCATTGATTTTCATATGTCACATTGCGCTATTTTCAAGGCTTTAAAGCACTTTTCAGTAAAATACTTCCCCAAAAAGCAAAGTGACAAAAAAGAGTTAAAAATAACCCATATTAAGCAAATTCATTTAGTGTTTTATCTGACTTTGTGATTGATAATGTTTGAGTGGTCTGATTTGTTTTTTTTATGCGATTATATTTAAGATCTAACATCATTAATATATCTTCTTTATCATTATCGGATAGACACCTAAATTGCTCGATAAATTGTCTTTCGCTATCTCGTATATTAGAACGTAATGGGGACTCTGATATTCGAGATTCCCCGAAAAGTATATAATCACACGAACACTCTAAAGCCTTTGATAATCCCATAAGTGCAGTTGCAGAGGGGAGAATTTTTCCATTTTCGATTTCACTGAGGTTTCCTGTTGAGATCCCAGTAGCTTCTTTAATCTGTTTCCCTGTTATATTAAGTTGGTTTCTTCGTTCTTTGATTCTTTGACCTATCATATTATCCATGTTTCCTCCAATCTCTAAAATAAGAAAAACTCTAAAAAACGAGTTGACAAAACTCGGATATTAGAGTAGTATTATTTTAGGGTTAGAAATAAACCAAGCAACAAAATAACACATCGCCTAAATCAAGGCAATACAAAACAGCCGTTCGGCTGGTTGGCAAAAGTAAGTCCTCCGTTTCAGGAGAAACAATAATTAAGTTCTTTTTGAGATTCCATAGCAGAGTTGGCGCTCTGCCATGGAAGTGATCCGAACATCGAGTTGGCGCTCGATCGGATCGCATCATCAAATGATGATGACTAAGTAAGTTGGTTCCACATGGATATTACAGAACAAGCCTGGCAGCTTTTTACATTCTGTATATGTCCTGGAGCCGTTTGGGTAGGAAATGAAATGTACTAAATCTGGATCTTTTTGTACAAAATCAGGATGATTTTATCCTGTATTGATATAAAAACGTCCAATTTCATTCCCACCTGCATTTTAACACAAGGTACCACAAACTTCCATTATGTTATACCTTTTTACCTTAAAAAAATGGAAAAAAATGGAAATTATTCTTAGGATTTTTGACAAAAAAGAGGGAGATAAGGTGGTACAAATGAAATTCCCCGGCAGATAGAACCGCCGGGGAAAGGGCATCAGGTTACCTGATGCAGTAGGAAATTGATTCCTTAAGTGGTGAAACCACCTTAGTCATGTGGTACTTACGAGAATTAGAATACTTTTTTGGAATGTCGCATTCGTACTCATAAGTAACACAATCAGCTTCTTTCTTAGAGGAAACCTGTTTCCAACTAAGCTTGAAGTTATCGAAGGAAGTAGCCACGAGGAATCACCTCCTTCCTGGATTTAAAAAAATCCATATAAACATTTTAACACAGGAAATCGAGAAGGAGAATTATTATATGACAAATTTAGAGAGAATCCAGCAGATGGAAGTAGAAGAGCTGGCAGAGTTTTTAAATGAGATTCATGAACCGGATGAGGACGAGATCATGATAGAAGGAGAACATTTTTTCTCAGAAGATGAAATAGTCAGATGGCTATTGGAAGAGGAGAGAGAATGAAAAACGGAAAACATCCAACACTTGCACAAAAGAAATTTATGAAGAGCCACGGACTTGATCCAGAGGATCATCTGGTGGTGAAAAATACACAGGAATTTCTTGAAGTTGTGAGCAAAACGGCTTTGAAAAAAGAAAAGCTGCAGGGAATCAGAGCAAGAACAAAAAAGCTTTATAAATACGAAGAAAATAAGATTGAGACGGTGGCAGATAATCAGAAAGCCTTTGCTGATACTATAAAACGTCATCAGTACCACCCTCTGTCAGAGACTGAAAAGCAGGGACTGACAGAGGAAGAAATATTCCGAAAAGAGTATGGATTATATACAGATTTCGTTTATCACCGTAAATGGGTTGAAAAATTTAAAGAGATTTACGGACGTGAGCCAAAACCGCTTTAATTACAGCTTGATCATGATTTATACAGGTCGAGTAGCAGGCTTCCATAATGTCACTGGCAGCGATTCTGATGATTCCTTCAAGGTTATCAGGAAGATCTTTATTAATGGAAGGATCATTGAAAATGTGAATGGAAAGATTTTCCTGAAGCGTTTGAAGATCAACGGAAAAGTTTTCAGAAGTATCGTCTTGGATTTTTGCTAAAATAGCTTTCATTTGGCTTTGTTTAATCATGATAAAAAACCTCCTATGCATTTAATAAAGTAAGAATAACACAAGGCGGTGATAAATACGAGCATAAAGGAAAAAAAGCCAAAATATTCAAAGGTTGGGAAAAAGATAAAAAAGGGGCTGATTGACAAGAACATGACAGCAAGGGAGCTGGCAGATCAGGTGGGAACCAGTCCACAGTATTTAAATAAGATCATTCATGGAGTCAGACCAGGAAATAAGTATCTGGCAGAGATCGGCAGAATATTAGAAATTGACCTTGCAGCATGAAGGGAGTGGGAGGATGGCTGAGGTTTATATAAGTTTATCGGAAGCGGCAGAACTGGAGAATATAAAATATAACACACTTGTTCAGCAGATAAAAAGAAATCCCGAAAAATTTCAGCTTCGAAAAGAGCAGCGCACAGACGGTGGAAAAGACTTATCCATGATTGCTTTATCCTCACTTTCTAAAAAGGCAGTGGCTGCATATAAGGAGCGTCAGAAACTTGCAAAAGTTCCAGTTGTTTCTGGCATGGAAGAATTGGAAGCACCTGCGGAGTCGGAAGCACCCTGGTACGTTAATGAGGATGTCGATTACTTCATGGAGAAGCACAAAACCGAGTGGTATAAGGCTATGGAGCTTGGAAATATTGTCCGGGAATTTCTCGATTATGACAGTGCCGGGCGCACGGAGTTTGCGGAAAACTTCGCATATGACCGGCTTGGAAAAGGAAAACGTACCTTATACCGGTACGCCAAGAGCTATCTGGAAGCGTCTGCATGGGCGGACAAGCTCCATAAAGAAGACGGTGGGAATTATGAATTTTTCAAAGTCCTGTGCCTGTGCCGGAAACCGAAGGAAGCAGGAACATTTCCAAGCTTTACGCCAGAAGTGAAGGACACCATTCAGAGGATATGGTTAAACAGGGATTTCGCAAGGAATCAGGGTACCAGAGAAATGTTATATACGAAATTAAAAGCGGTAGCAGCCGTTAATGGGTGGGAAAAGATCCCTTCTTATCAGTCAGTAGCAAGATACATCAGTTATCTGATGGAGGATGAAAGACTAAAAAATGCATGGTACCTGGCAAGCAGGGGCGAACGAGAATATAAGAACAAAGTCATGGTCAAGGGCGAACGTAACACGAAAGACCTTAAAGTGATGGAGGTAGTCATGGGCGACGAGCATACATTCGACTGCTGGGTTGCTTATACAAATCCAAATGGTAAAGTCACAGCAATCAAGCCTCATTTGTCGGCGTGGATTGATATACGGAGCAGGATGATCATGGGAGACGTGATGTGCAAGGACGCTAACAGCGACATCCTGAAGGAATCACTTTTAAAGATGATCTACCACGATGCGGATGGTGTTCCGGAATACATTTACATAGATAACGGTAAAGATTATACAGCCAAGAACATGACAGGCTTTGACAGGAATGACCGCCAGCGTACTAGATTCGATGATGCCGCAGTTGGATTTTATAAATCCATTGGGATAAAGGATTTTCACCGGGCGCTTCCATACTACGCCTGGGTAAAAGGACAGATCGAGAGATTCTTCGGAACGGTCTGTAAACAGTTTTCCAAATGGTTCACGAGCTATACCGGAACACTGACCGGATCAAAGACCTTCGCCAAGGTGGAAAAGGATATTAATGGAATGCTGGAGCGTGGGGAACTTCTCACAATGGATGAGTTTTATCAGGCATGGACGAAATGGCTGCATGAAGTCTACATGGTAAAGCAGAGCAGTGCATTAAAACGTCAGGGTGAGGAGTATCTGACACCAAAGAGCTGTTTCGAGAATGCGGACAGATATTTCAAGGCAGCCCCGCCGAAGAGTTATGCAACGATTCTGATGATGAAATCAGAGCACAAGTTTGTTTACAACGTTGGAATCAAGCTTGGAGGATACACTTACAGATCAGATGGACTGTGTGATTATATTAACGATTATGTGGATGTGAAATATGATCCACATGACATGGCAATCATTTATGTTTTCCGCAATGGAAAGCAGGTCTGTGAAGCTTATTCACAGGAGCTTCTTGTATTTGCATCGGAGAATGGGGTTGAACAGAAGGCTCTTAAGGAACATCTGGCATTTCAAAAACGGCAGATTGCGAAGGACAGCAAGATTGTGGAGGATGCCAATGTACCACTCAGCGAGATCAATGCCCAGTGGAAAGGATATAACGAGGCTACTGGTGGAATAGGTCTGATGATTGGAAAGAAAGGCAGTAAAAATGCCAATGTTGTGCAGATGCCTGTGGATAAAACGTTTAAGAATGGATTCCGCGGCGGAAAACAGAAGGCAGAACAGCCGGAAGAAAACGAGTATATGGCACGCAAGGCAGAGGAAGCCTTAAAAGCACTGCGTGCGTTATGATCATAATTTTTGTCACAAATAATGAGGAAGGATGGTTAATTTATGGAAGCATTGAAGACATATACACAGGAAAAGACACTTGCAGAACGTGTGAATGAGATTTTGGCAGCGGAAAAAATGAACAAGCAGGAGCTGGCAATGAAGCTTAACATTTCAAGATCAATGATCAGCCAGTATCTGAACGGAAAATATAATTCCAATCCGGAAACAATCGAAGCGCGCCTGAAAGAGTTTATCGCAGCCTATGAAAATGGCACTGCTGACATCATGGCGGTTCCGGACACAATGATCAATTCAAATGTACAGCCTGCGAAGCTGGGTGTGACTGGTGGAGTGAAACCGAAGATCCAGTACTTTGAATCCACGGATTACGTGCAGACCATTGGACTGTGCACTTCGTGCCAGAAGGAAGTCGGCATAGGGATTGTGGTTGCCCGGTCGGGATACGGCAAAACCCACGCTCTTAGAAAATACGCCACTATGCCACGCGTGGTTTATATCGAAGGCAATGAGAACATGAACTGTAAGGATATTGTCCGCAGAATCGAGGGCAAAATCGGAATGCAGAGAAGTTATGGAAGCATTGACGAGAGAACCGAGCGGATCATTGAGTTTTTTAATATCAATCAGGGATATCTCATCATCATGGACGAGGCGGACAAGCTTATTAATAAGTATACGCAGAAAAAGATTGAACTTCTGAGAAATATCAGTGACGGTGCCAAAGTCGGACTGGTGCTTGCAGGTGAGCCGGTACTGGAATCACTTCTGAAACAGTATGATGCGCGATTTGCTAACCGGATGGACTTCTATTACAAGCTCCGCGGACTGTCAGAGGAAGAAGTAAGGGATTATCTGGAAGGATATGATGTGGAAGAAGGTGCGATGACAGAGTTCTTAAGCCGGGCAAGAAACACACAGACCGGATGCTTCCGACTGCTGGACAGAACTTTAAATAACGTCATCCGTATCTTAAAGGACAGCGGACAGAGCACGATCACGACAAAGGTGATCAGCCAGGCATCCAGCATGATGATGTTATAAAGGCGGTGGTCTTATGAAAAGGATTGTTTCTATATTAATGGCATTGATCGTTGCAGTACAGCCGGTGATGACATCAGGAGAACCGCAGGAGCCAGCAGAGACAGATGAAATAGACGAGACAGTGGAGGTGCAGGGACAAGTGGAGATCAGCAGTGTAAATGGGATCAATATCTTTAAACTGCCGGAAGAAACGGATATTCCGGAAGAATACCAGAACTACTGTGTGGAAATCGGAAAGCAGTATCACATCTGCCCGGAGCTTTTAATGGCGATGATCGAGCAGGAGAGCTCTGGCAGGGCAGACGTTGTGAATGAGACTGGAGACACAGGACTTTTACAGGTAAATCCAAAGTGGCATAAGGAACGGATGGAGAGGCTTGGAGTGTCGGATCTGACGGATCCATATTCGAACATTCTCGTGGCAGCGGATTATCTGGAAGAGCTGTTTCAGGAAAGTGACGGCGACATTTATCTGGTGCTCATGAAATATAACATGAAACACGGAAGGGCAGAGGAGCTGTTCTATAAAGGAAAGTTTTCAGAGTATTCCGTGCTGGTAGAACACAGGGCAAGAGAACTGCAGGAGCTGCACGGCATTAAGGGAGGCAGGTAATGATAAGGAGAATATTAATCGAGATGGAAGCAGAAGGCTCAGAAGCACTTTTACCGGAGATAATGAGACTGGTCATGCAGCATGTGGATATGAATGAGCGATTCAAAATCGACCAGAGCATCATGCCGGATATTCTTCCCGGAAAAAATTCCGGGATAAAGATACCGGAATATGTGCAGCGCGGAATGACACTACGCGAAAAGGGTGTGCAGGAAAATCTGCTTTTTAATGGAAGGAGTGTGGCAGACAATGGCTAGTCCTACAATCAGAATGCTATGGGGAATCGCAAAGTCCCCGGAACTTGGAATGACGGATGAGGAGCTTCACCTGCTCGTATTGTCACACACTGGGAAGGACAGTATCAAGCAGCTGAATAAAAGGGAACTGGGTGTGATGGTCTCTGTGCTTGCAGGAATGAAAGATTCCAGTACAAAGGGCGCAAAGAAAAGGAAACACCAGACCGGGAACCCGGCAACGGTCAACCAGAGGAAGAAAGTATATAAGCTTGCAGAGGAACTAGGATGGACAAAGAAAGCGAGGATCAACGGCTTCTGCAGGAGAATGTTTGGTGTGGAGAGTGTGGACTGGCTGAATTACATGCAGTGTTCAGACCTGATCGAAGCTTTGAAGAGCATGGTGGAAAGGATGGAAAAAGAGGATGGAAAATAACAAGGAATTGTTAATGCGTCAGCCGGATGGAACGGAAGTGGAATTTGAAAAAGCTATTGTGGTTGATGTTCAGGGAAAACATGATGCATCGGTACACTTTTTTAACTGTGAAGCAGAGGATTTTTTAAGTGCCGCATATGCAGTGCTTACTATTCTGGACAAGTTTGGAATAAAAGATGAATTTCTCAGCCTGTACGATGAAAGTTCATCGGATTGCAAGGTCTATGGAGGCAGATACAATGGCGGAGATGAAGATTGTCCGGAATGAGAAAGGCGTATTTTTTGAATTTAAGGATGCGGACATGATGGATTGTGCAGTGATGTGTGGTGCACTCCAGCAGACCATCGGACTGGAAGCCTATAAGCGAGGCATGAGCATGGATGATGTGAGGGATAACATGCTGGAACTGCATCTTAAGGCAATGGAGCAGTTGAAAGAGCAGGCAGACAGAGAGGAGAGTTGAAATGGCAGCTAAGAAAAAGAGAATGACACAGAAGGAGAAGGATTTCAACAGAAAGTATAAGAAAGAACTGCAGGAGAAAGGGCTGATCCCTCCAGATAAAAAGAGACTGAACAGGAAAAAGTTCATAGAGGAAGCAGTGAGTGAATGGAATGACAGGGATTCAGACTGTTATATATGGGATTTCTATCTTATGAGAGCTGTTGGATATATGACAGCACATGTAGGGCGGAATTTGAACCCGACACCGGAAGCGGTTGGAGTAGCAAAGGTATTAAAGGCAGCCATGAAACTGAAGGAGTTCCAGGACAAGATCAAAAGTGAAGGGCGTGAGGATTACACGATTACAGAGGAATATGAGTATATAAAGGAGATCCTTAAAATGTAGGAGGTGGGGAAATGAGAAAAAATGTCTATTATTGTGACCGCTGTGGATGTCAGCTGGAAGATTCCGGTACCAAGATCGTGCCGCATTACTTTGATTTTATTACCGAAGATCTGACAGTACCGATAAATAAGGACATGGAAAACAGACACTATTGCATTGACTGTACCATGAAAGCATTGGAGTTTCTGGAATCGGAAAAGCAGAAACCGAAAAAGAAGCCAGAAAAGAAGCTGGAAGAAAATGCACAGAAAAAACCTTTGGATTCCGGAAAAGTCATGGCACTGCATAATGCGGGATGGGATAATGCCAAGATTGCGGATGAGCTGGGTGTAAGAGAACGGCAGGTTTACATGTGTATTTATTATCAGGAGAACAAAAAGAGCCTGACACAGGAGGAAAATCATGAGTGAGAGATATAAAAAACTGACAAGCCACGGAGCGATCAGCATTCCGGTGGCAATGAGAAGAGATATTGGTCTGCAGGGCGGAGATCCTATGCAGGTATCACAGGAAGGCGGCAGGATCATCATTGAGTCATATGTTCCACGCTGCGTTTTCTGTGGGAATACAGAAAACGTGAAGAAATTTGAAGGAAAGGGAATCTGTGCATCCTGCGCACGGAAAGCAATCGCACTTTTGGAAGGAGAGAAAGCCTGATGTATGAAAATGAGAATGTGGAGCAGCTTGTAAGCCAGGCAGTAGCACTTGATAAGGAACAGAAATACTGCAAAAGAAAACTTGATACAGTAAAAGCAAAACTCCAGAGCAAGGGACTTGCAATAATCGATGACAGAAATGTGAAGTATATCAAGTTTTATTCAGAGGATGGCTCTGTAGCAGTCGGGGACAGTTATAAAATGGACGTCCTGCGGCCGGATAAATTAAAAGATATCCTGTCGGAAGACCTCTGGAAAGCAAAAGTAAAGGAAAGCACCGAAACAAAGTATTCTTATGATCCAAAGTTTGAGCAGATGTTGAAGGCTGTTTTTACGGGAGATTATACGTTCGAGTGCAGTCTTGAAGAATTTCTTGATGAAATGTCCGTTAAACCGGACAGTAAACAGAAAAAATTGCTGCTTAAGAAATTAAAAGGCGATTATGCAAAAGACAGGGAGACGCTGCTGAGTGTATTCGGCTACGAAGATGATGACACTGCTCCGGATTTTGATGTGGAGCTTTATTATATCTACAAGATCAAAAATGGAGAGCTTATCCGGACATTTCTTCCGGAGGAGTGTCTGTCACAGACGATCGAGGACATTAAGAAGTGTCTGGTCGTCGAATCCAAAACAAGTATCACAATTGATTATGACAATGAATAAGGAGGAAAAGTCATGAGTGAAATTTCAAGTGAAGCAAAAAAAGCAGGTGTTTTAGAACCGGAGAAACCGGTATCTGAGATGACAGAGGAAGAATTAAAGGCTTTCCGTACATCATTCGATCCAGACGAGATGGGATTTGATGGAACAGAGGGTATTGATGAGGAGGATGAAAGCAATGGCAGTAACTAAACCAGAAGTACATAGACTGATCTCAAAAGTTAACTTTTCCGATTCCAACCGCAAGCCGGAACAGATCAAGTATCTGGTAAAGCATTATGTAGGTGCAACCGGCGGAGCAGAGGCAAACTGTAAATACTTCTATAACAAGTTCAGGGGTGCATCCTCACATTTCTTTGTGGGGCATAATGGCGAGATTTGGCAGTGTGTGGAAGAAAATGATACAGCATGGCATGTAGGAGCTTCCAAGTACAAGCATAAGGAATGCCGGAACAGCAACTCTATCGGCGTAGAGTTGTGTGTGAAAAAGGGTGCTGACGGCAAGTGGTATTATACGGAAGAAACCAAGAAGGCAGCGGTTCAGTTATTCGCCTATCTGATGGAAAAGTATAATATTGGTGCAGACCATGTCCTCAGACATTATGATGTTACCGGAAAGACTTGCGGAGAACCGGATGTCCGCAAGGGCAATAAGGAATGGGCACAGTTCAAAAAAGATATTGAGGAATATGGAAAAGAGGCTGTACCAGAGCAGCCAACAGCACCGGAGCAGACAGTTGTACCGGAGCAGCCAACAACACCAACACAGACAACTACACCAGAGCAGACGACTGCTCCAACACAGAATGCAGGTGTTCCGTATACGATTGTTACGACGTGTGATTCCCTTAAAATTCGTTCAGGCGCAAGCACGATCTATAAGGTAGTCGGTCGCATCCGGGAATCAGAAGGCAGGAAAAAAGAATACACCATTGTGGAAGAAAAGAATGGATGGGGTAAGTTAAAGAGCGGTGCAGGCTGGATCTCACTGGCATACACCAAGAGAGTATAGAAAGGCTGGTCTTAAATGAAAGAGGAACTGTTAAATGAATTAGTGAGCGAGACCAGAATGGAAGATATTTCAGAACGTTACAGGGAGATTGCAAAGCTCATAGGGATAGACAACTTTGTAAAGCTCAGCAACTACGCAAGGGGCGATGAGATTTATTTTCCAAAGGTTGAGAGCGTGGTCAGTCCTGCAAGAAACAGACGAATCAAAAAGGAATTTAATGGTTCCAATGACAAGGAACTGGCGAAAAAATATAATCTTACTTTGAAACAGATATGGAACATCCTGAAGGATGAGCCGCCTGCAGGACAGATGTCCTTAGATGAATTGTTCGGCTGATCATGATCACCGGCACAGTCTGACAACTGGTACATCAGAGAGTAAAAAATAAAGCGTGGAGATATGGTGTGATTTCCACGCTTTTATTAAATTAGAATTTAGGAGGTAGAAAATCAATGAAAGAAGAATTATTAAAAATTGCCCAGGAAAGCTTATCGTCTGATGAAGTAAGCGAAATTGTAAAGGAAAAGTTTAAAAATGCGCTTGCAAGTGCTGTAGAAGATGCTTTTAGGTGGGGAGATGCAAAGAAAGCAATTGAAAATAAAGTAAAAGAAGTCATGGTTCCATACATTGAAAATTATGATTTCTCAGAGTATCTGCCGAAGTTAGATTCCGTTCTGACAGAGATTGTTAATTCTGATTTTTGCATGGGCAATAAAAAGATACTGGAAAACTTTGAGAAACTTATGTTAGCACCGGAGCAGAAAGAAATCAAACTAACAGATCTTTTTAAGGCATGGATTAAGCAGTGCGAAAAGGATATTGATACAAAAGATTTGGATATCAATTATGATGACGGAGTATCGTATCAGTGTGTAGATTGTGAAATGCGTTTTGAATTGGAAGATAAGCCGAAATGGAGTCGTTTTCAGAGAGCAGTAATCACGTTTGAAAATGAACATGACGAAAAACTTAATGTTGAAATTCCGGTATCAAAATGGATAGAGAGTGATGGCGCATATACACTTTCTGTGTATAAAGACTTAATGATTTCTTCGCTTGCAAACTTGAGTGAATTTGATGTGTTGCTTCTTAGATTGTCGAGAGCGAGAGTAGAGATCATTATTGACAAGGAATACGACGATGATTGTATTAGACCAGAAAAAGAACCAGAAGTATCGTTTAGTTAACTGAACATATTTAGAATTAGTGGAGGTAAAAAGATGAAATATATTATTGAGACAACAGAGAATGGTGTAAATGAAGCATTAGAGGTAGATGGAAACTTATATAAAAAAGAGTGGGAGAGAGAGGAAAACGGTCTTTTTAGATGTAAACAAAAAAACTTTGCAGATCAAATGGAAAATGATGGATACGATAACGAACCATTGCTTGACAAAATAGACGAGGTTTTTGACAGTTTTCTTGCCAGTTCTGTAGATGACATAAGAGACTATTTGGATATGTAAACTGAACTTTAAAAAGCCATATTTTATGCGGTTTCTTGCAATTTTTCACGGAAAATATTATCCCAAAATGCTTTCCCTAAACAGTCCATCAGAACAAACTTATAATCAGGTCATGACTTAGAAGTCATGACCTATTTTTTTGCCTCTCATTTGGTTCGTTGCCCTGGAACAAATATAAGGAGCGTGATATTTATGACAGAAATTTTGACAATGATAGGTTTTGAAGACGTGACGAAAGTGATTGCATTGATTCTTGGATTTATCAGTGTATGTGCAATCATTGTTTCACTGGTCACAGAAGGACTGAAAAGCATTAAGCAGATCAATGGTTTGCCAACAAAGCTTGTGTGCTATGTGGTAGCGGTTATCCTCACAACACCGATGATGATCGCACTCATGGCTTATATGAGAACACCTGTGGAGTGGTACATGGTATTTGCTTCTTTCCTGGCATCGTTTGTGGTTGCGAAGGTAAGCATGTCCGGGTGGGATGATGTGAATGAGCTGTGCAGGCGGCTGTTCAGGACAAAGTAAGGCGGTGCAGGGATGGATTATGTGATCACATTTTCGGATGTAATGGCTGGGATAATGTCGATCGGACTTGGCGTGATCACTTTTTTTGTGAAAAAGTGGTTTGACAAGATGGAAAAGAAAGACGACGTTCTGCAGTCCGCAATTGAAAACACAACATCAACTTTGAATAAGAAGATCGAGCAGGGCAACAAAGAGATTCAGGAGAAAATCCAGAAGAATGACGAGAAGGTGAATGAACGGATTGACAAGCTGGAGGAAAAGACCGGCAATGACATCCAGAACATCAGGCAGGAGATCAATGACATTAAAGGCGATTTTGCAACAACATTTGTGCTGCGTGAGGACTTCTTCCGCTCCATGAACGGAGTGGAAGACAGGATGAAGATCATTGACAACAAATTAGACAAACTGCTTCTGATGGGAAAAGAAAACAAGTGAGGTGAGGAGATTGACAGATTTAGAGCAGGCAGAGGTGCAGCATAACAAAGCCATCCGTGGATATATCATCCGCTGTCTCGTAAAAGGCTTTAACAACACGGCGCTTACAAGACAGATCTCAAATTCCATGATGGCGGCAGGGCTTATCCTTTCGCCGGATATTGGCAAACATCTCGATTATCTGGAAGATGCCGGATATATCGAGTACACAGATGAAAAAGTCACAGCATACACAGCATATGCAAAGGATGCCGTGATCAAACTCACAAAAGAAGGTGTTGACCTTGCGGAAGGCACAATTGAAGATCCGGGAGTTGATATCTGATGGCAAAGAAAAGAAACAGGACAAGAGTGAGTTCCAAGTTGGATGAGATCCCGGAAGATCTGAGATTGAAAGTAGATGTGATGCTGGCTGACACATCGAATACTTATGAATACATCAGCCAGTACTTAAAAGAAGAGGGATATGACATATCAAAATCGAGTGTTGGTCGCTATGCAATGCGTTCCAACACGGCAAGGCAGAGACTGCTGGAGGCACAGGCACAGACGGAGAAACTGATTCAGGTTGTAAAGGATAATCCGGATGCGGATTATTCAGAAGCTGCGATTCTGATGACCATGAACGGACTGATCAATAAGGTTGCAACCGCAGAAGAAGAATTTCAGGAGATGCCGCTTGATAAGGCAGGGCGTCTGATCGCATCACTGTCCAGAACCAAGATATACAAGGATAAAGTGAAGCAGGACATGAAGAAAAAGGCTGATATTGCATTTCAGGAGATGGAAGCATCCATGATGCAGGTGATCAAGAATGATCCGTCACTGGCAGAGCAGCTGAAAAAAATCCTGACGACTGCAAAAGAGAGGATGCTGCAGGATGATTGATTTGAACGAATGGATCCGGGAACTTGACGACGGACCGGATAGGGAACTGATCAACCATGAAGAATATCAGAAACAGCTTTTCAGGGACTGCGTTCTCAGAAAAGATGACAATATGGAAAAACGTGAGGAACTTTTCGGGAGATTCTGTTCCGGGGAAATGCTTACTGGAGAAAAAGGGCTTAGAAAGGAGCTTGCGGCATTCGACCTTGGATATTTCGGCAGGGCATATCTTTCACATTACTTTACAAGACCATCACCTGAGTTTCACGAAGAACTCGATGAGATCTGGGAGACAAGCGTAATGAAATCCAAAAATCCTATGAAAAGTGCAAAAGAGATTTCAAGGATGAAGGGTTCAAGAAATGCCATAGCAGCACCCAGAGGACATGCCAAGAGTACAAATCTTACATTTAAGGATGACCTGCATGCAGCGTTATATGGATATAAGCATTACATCCTGATTCTGTCTGATTCATCCGATCAGGCGGAGGGGTTTTTAGATGAGATCAAAACCGAACTGGAAGAAAATGCGGATATCATCGAAGACTTCGGAGCTTTAAAAAGTGATAAAGCATGGCGCAGCAATGTGATCGTCACGAAAAATGATGTCAAGATCGAGGCGATCGGTTCAGGAAAGAAAGTCCGTGGTAGAAAGCACAGAAACTGGAGACCAGATCTCATTGTGCTGGACGATGTCGAAAATGATGAGAATGTAAATACTCCTGAACAGCGTAAGAAGCTGAAATCATGGTTTGAAAAAGCTGTATCCAAGGCAGGAGATACTTATACAGACATCATGTACATTGGAACAGTGCTTCATTATGATTCACTGCTCAACAATGTATTGCATAATCCAAGATATCATACAAAGAAATACCGGGCAGTGATCTCATGGTCAGTCCGGCAGGATCTTTGGGATGAATGGGAGAGCATATACACGAATCTGTTTGACGAGAATCACGAGGATAACGCACAGAAGTTCTTTGATGAACACCGGGAGGAAATGCTCGAAGGAACGGAAGTGCTATGGGAAGAGAAGCTGTCCTATTATGATCTGATCGTGATAAAGGTAACAGAGGGCGAAGCATCCTTTAACAGTGAGCTGCAGAATGATCCGATCGATCCTGAGAATGCAACCTTCAATGAGGAATGGTTTGATTACTATGAACCGGAGAACATGGATTTTGGGAGCAGCGAGTTTTTACTGATCGGGGCTAATGATCCGTCCCTTGGAAAAAACAAAAAATCGGATACCAGCTCCATCATCAATCTGGCACTGTCTTTGACCACAGGCTATATGTATGTGGTAGAGGCATCCGTTGAAAAAAGAAAACCGGATGTTATCATTGACGACATTCTGGAGATGAACAGGCGGAATAAAAGGGACTTTGGAAAAGGGTTTTTCAAATTCGGAGTGGAGACGGTGCAGTTCCAGTATTACTTCAAGGAAGTTCTGGCACAGCGGTCTGTAGAGCAGGGAGAATACCTGCCGATCGAGGAGATACAGAGCAGCGTCAATAAAATACTGAGAATCGAATCTTTGCAGCCGATCATTAAAAACAAGTATCTGAAGTTCCGGCGTGATCAGAAGACATTGCTCACCCAGCTGAAAGAATTTCCCATGGGAAAAAATGATGATGCTCCGGATGGACTGCAGATGGCAGTGCAGCTGGCTCAGACAGTTAAGGCAACGGCATCCAGTGGAAAATATAAGAGTGTGATCAAGCGCAAGTTCCGCATGGGAAAGGGAGCTTATTAGGAGGGAGCGATAGATGTCAAAGAAGAAAAAGAATAAAAACATGAAACAAAAAGAATTCAATCCAGACGTGGATACCGGGATAGGGAGACCAGTCAGGGCATCAATAGCGATCGGTGATTCGAATGACAAATACAGCAATTATCCTTCAAACGGACTGACGCCGAGAAGGCTTGCCCGGATATTCCGTGCGGCGGATGAGGGAGATGTCCGGGAACAGATGGAGATGTTTGAGGAAATGGAAGAAAAAGACACACATCTTTTCTCACAGCTCCAGACAAGAAAGCTTGCAGTTACCGGACTGGATTGGGAAGTTCAGCCATTCTCTGATGATGAAAGAGATAAAACAATTGCCGAGTTTATCAGGGATCAGCTGAAGAATATTGAAAAATTCGATGATATTCTCATGGATCTGCTTGATGCGATAGGCAAAGGTATCAGCGTCATGGAAATCGAATGGGGAGTAAAGGAAGGACACAATGTGATTGAAGATATCACATATGTGCATCCTAAAAAGCTGATCTGGGACAGCCTGACGGATGAGATGAAGATATGCACAAAGGAGTTTCCTTCCGGTGTAGCGTTTCCGAAAAACAAATTCGTGATACACAGATATAAAGCAAAATCCGGACATGAGAGCCGTAATGGAGTTTTAAGAGTTGTGTCATGGATGTATCTGTTCAAGAACTATGACCTGAAAGACTGGGTGTCGTTCTGTGAGGTCTTCGGTATGCCGTTGCGACTTGGAAAATATACAGCTGCAGCATCCGAAGCAGACCAGAGAGCACTGATGGAAGCAATTTACAGTCTTGGAACAGATGCAGCCGGTATTATCCCGGATTCTACCATGATTGAATTTATTGAGTCCAATAAAACGACCAGTGTGGAAATATATGAGAAGCTTGCCCGGTACTGTGATGAGCAGATCAGCAAAGCTATCTTGGGACAAACGCTTTCTTCTGATTCAGGTGGTGGCTCTTATGCACAAGGCAAGGTACATAATGAAGTCCGGCATGATCTGACAGCAGCAGATGCCAAAGCGCTTGCAACGACGATCCGGCGGGATATTATCAAGCCGCTGGTGGAATATAATTTCGGCTACGATGTGGACGCACCGCTGTTTACATTTGCAAGTGAAGAAACAGAGGACTTAAAAGATACGGTTACTATCTATCAGACACTGAATGCAATGGGGCTTCCAATATCGACAGAGCATATTTATAACAAATTCAACATTCCCAAACCGGAGAAAGGCGAGGAGCTGTTAAAAGCTCCAGTTTCCGGACAGATGACATTGCCGTATCCGGACATGGAACAGGAAAGCCTTAAAGATATGCCGGAACAAGAACAGATCGACATTCTGACAGATGAGGCACGGAAGCAGACAGAGCAGATATTTCAGAAAATGATGGAACCGGTTCTCAAGATGGTTGACAAATATGAGAGCTTAGATGCGTTACAGATGGCTTTGAAAAATGCGGACACCCTGAAAGAAGTTTACAGGGAAATGGATTCCCCGGATCTGGAGGACATCATGCATCAGGCAATTTATCTGTCAACGCTGGTCGGAAGGAGTCAGCAATGAAAAATGCGGAGTATGGTCTGACTGAAAATTTGATATTTAAGGAAGCAGTAGCATTTCTGAAAAAGAAAAAAACGCTTACTGCGGATGAGTACAAAGTGCTGGATGAGGAAAGCAGAGCGAAAGCGTTCACGGTATCCGGGTACACGAGCATGGAAGTACTTCAGACATTTCTCAATGAACTTTCTGATGCATGTGAGCAGGGAAAAACAAAGAAAGACTTCATGGATAACATGAATGACTTCCTGCTGCGCAATGGTTACACGGGCTTAAATCCTTTTAAAGCAGATGTGATATTCCGGACAAATATGCAGACTGCATATAATGCAGGACATTACAAGAGCATGACTGATCCGATAACAATGAAACTCAGACCATACTGGAAGTATACGACGGCAGGAGACGGACAGGTCCGGGAAACACATGCGATGATGGAAGGACGCATATACCGCGCAGATGATCCAATATGGGACATCTGGTATCCACCAAACGGATTCCGCTGCAGGTGCTCTGTAGTGAGCATGACAAAGGCACAGGTGGAGAGGTCGGGTGTGGAAGTAAGTAAAAGTGCACCGTATGACATTGATTTTTCGACTGGCGAGATAAAATACAGATTCCCAGACAAAGGTTTTTCCAACAACCCGGCAAAGAGTGCATGGAAACCGGATCTTAGTGGTTTTGATCCGGCTTTAAAGAAAGAATTTAAGCAGCGTGAGAACAAAGATATAGAGAAATAGTTCCCGAAAACGTATTTTTGGATTTAAGACAAAAATCTGCTTATGTGATAGAAAAGTCGAGTAAAAAGATTAATGTGCGTTATAACGCGTTATAACGCTATCAGAAAGGCAAATAAAAAAGGAGATGATAGCTTGAAAGGAAGATATCTGGCATGTGCATCCGAACCGGTTACGGTGGATGGTGTGCCAAACGAGATAAAAATCCTGCCGCTTGGAATGGTTCATTCGCAGAAAGGAGACTTTCAGGTGGATGATGAGAGTGTTGAGATGATACGCAGATATTTCAAGGAACGGAAGCTGGATCTTGTGATCGATTATGAACACCAGACACTGCAGGATATACAGGCTCCGGCAGGCGGTTGGATCAAGGACATCTACAAAGGAGAGGATGCGCTGATCGCAAAGGTAGAGTGGACACAGAAAGCGGCGGAGTATCTGAAAAACAAAGAATACCGGTATCTGTCCCCGGTTGTACTGGTACGCAAAAAGGACAGAAAGGCAATGAAGCTGCACAGCGTAGCGCTTACAAACACACCAGCTATCGACGGAATGTTTCCTATCGTAAATTCCGAAGATATAGATGATTTTAAGGAGGAAGAAGACATTATGGAACTGAACGAACTTATCACATTGCTTGGTCTCCCAGAGACAGCAACCATTGAGGATGTCAGAAAAGCACTGACTGAAGCATTAAAAAAACCATCCACAGACGGAAGTGAGGTAGTAGCTAATTCAACTGTGCTCTCACTCTTAAGCCTTAATGAGGATGCCAAGACAGAGGATGTTGTTGCAAGCATCATGGCACTGAAAGCAGGAAACACAGATGTTGCGGCTGAACTGCTGGAATTAAAGAACCAGCTGGCAGAGAAAGAGGCAGATGAGCTTGTGAACATGGCACTGAAAGAGGGAAAGATTTCCGCAGCACAGGCAGAATGGGCAAAACAGTATGCGTTAAGCGACAAGAAAGGCTTTAAGTCTTTCATGGAAAAAGCACCGGTAGTCGTCAATATGGAAAAAATGGATCTTAAAGATGCCCCTGATAAGAAAGATTCGGAGGATTTTGAAATGAAAATCCTCAAGAACATGGAAATCAGTGAGGAAGACTACAAAAATTATTATAAGCAGGAGGAAAAGTAAATTATGAGAGCAGGAAATGAGAGACTTTCCGGGAATGACATTGTTATCCCGGTAGCAGCAGGTGAGAGTATCACGGAAGGACATCTGGTCGCAATCAGCGCAGCCGGATATGCAAGCGAGGCATCGAAGGCTGAAAACCTTATTATTGCAGGATGTGCAATGAAGCCTGTAGATAATACAGGCGGAGAGGATGGAACTGTAGCGGTGCAGGTGAGACGAGGTGCTTTCGTCTGGAATAATGATGGAAGCATTAAAGCAACAGATGTTATGAAACCATGTTATGTGTCTGATGCACAGACCGTAACGATCACAGCAACAGGATCAAGCAAGGCAGGTGTCATCCTTGGAATCGAGGGCGACGGTGTCATTGTAGAGACATTATAGGAGGGTAACTAAGATGATTGTAAACCAGCAGAATTTGCATGGATTGGATGTAGCTTATTCAATCGCATATAACAAAGCATTTCAGGGAAGAAAGACTCAGTATGAGAGAATTGCAACTGTTGTACCAAGTACAACCGCAAGTACAGATTATAAATGGCTCGGACAGATGCCACAGATGCGAGAGTGGATCGGAGCAAGAGAGATTCAGTCACTTTCAGCTTACAACTATGCTATTAAAAATAAGAAGTTTGAAATGACTGTTGCTGTACCAAGAGATGATATTGAAGATGATACTTATGGCGTATATGCGCCAATGTTTGCAAACATGGGTGAAGCAGCCGCAGAGCATCCGGATGTTCTGGTCTTTGATGCATTAAAAGCCGGATTTAAAGCAAACTGTTATGATGGCAAACCATTCTTTGCACAGGATCATGCTTCCGGCAAGGACGGAAAGCAGACTGTGAGCAACATGACAACAGAAAAGCTCTCCACGGATACATATGTTGAGGCACGTGCAGCTATGATGGGACTTTTAGGCGATCAGGGAAAGAGCCTTAACATTGTTCCAAACTTATTGGTTGTTTCTCCGGCAAATGAAAAGATGGGAAGACTTATCCTGGAAGCTGACCAGATTGAGGGAACCACAAATGTTCTGAAAGGAACAGCAGAGCTTTTGGTTGTGACTGAACTTGCAGACCAGCCGGATTGCTGGTTCCTGCTTGCAACACAGAAAGCACTTAAACCTATCATTTATCAGAAAAGAAAACCTATTAAGCTTACCAGCAAGACGAATGACAATGATGATAATGTATTCATGAAAGATCAATTCATCTGGGGAGCAGATGGTCGTTCCAATGCAGGTTATGGTTTCTGGCAGATGGCATATGGTTCCACTGGAACAACAAGCTCGAAAGGCTAGGTGAGCTGAATGGCATATTGTACCGCACAGGAAGTACTCGATATGCTCAAAGAGGACATGATGAATTTCATTATCGGAAATGAGTATATTGAGGATAAAGATGAGAAAATCGAAAAGATCATGCCCATCGCTGAACAGGCGGTTGCAGATGCAGACGCAGAGATTGACGGGTATCTTGCCAAGCGGTACAAAGTGCCGTTTGAGAAGACACCACAGGTGATCAATAAGTTTGCAAAAGACATTGCACTTTATAACATGGTATCAAGAAAAGGAGTGGACGAAAACGACAGGGAAAAAACATATCTTACCCGTTATAATGCAGCCATTGCTTTTCTGACCAAAGTTGCAGAGGGCAGGATCAGTATTGGTGTCAGCGAAAACAATACTGAGGATGCAGCCAGGATAGGCTTTTCAATGTCAAACTCACCAAGACTGTTTTCGAGGGGAAACATGAAAGGTTGGTGATGGGATGTCATCAGTAAGCGTCCGGTTGGACGATGAAACAGATCAGCTGCTACAGAGGCTGAAAGATATGTCTGACATTGATAAAGCGGGGATGATGAATGCTATTGCCGAAGGATTGAGGACATCTACATTAGAAAGATTCCGGACGGAAGAAAGCCCGGACGGAAAAAAATGGAAGCGTTCCATACGTGCCGAGAAAAGTGGAGGAAAGACACTGACAAAAACGAAACAACTCGGCACATCCATACATGCACAGTCGGACAGCACAGGGCTTGCAGTTGGTACGAATGTTATTTATGCAGCTACGCATCAGTTTGGTGATGAGCGTACGATCAGGGCAAAGAGGGGCAAGAACCTGAAGTTCCAGATTGGAGACAGATGGATCAGCAAGCCACAGGTAAGTGTGAAGATACCGGCGAGAGAATTTCTGGGTATCAGTGAGCAGGATGATATGGATATACAGGAAATGCTGAAAGAACTGTTTGAGGAATAAACGATGAAGGAAGAAAGAGATTATCTGGTTGGAGTATTAAAAAAAGCGGGCATCCGGTCAACAGTACACGATAGCCTGAAAAGCTTAAAAAACTGCAATGAAACACATGTCGGGGCAGTCCTCAGAGTGAAGGAAACATTTGCTCGTTCAGGCTCAAAAAAAATATATGGGGAAGAGGGGCAGCGGAAACAGCGGAAGAAACTGCATGTGAGGATCACGACACTGCATGTGGTGATTGCAGATTCCAATGAGGAAAAAGTGGATGCGATACTGACTAACTTCATGAAAAACATCGGTAAAGGAGTTCCGGTAGACAGAAACTGGGTAGAGATCAATGTCGGAGACGTGGACTGGATCGAGGAGGGGGACAGCATCCTGAGAAGTAAAATAGCAGTTGAATTTGATGTCACGCTGACAGGCGGCGTTTATGAGGATACAGATCTTAAGAAAGTCGAAATCGGAATGATTGAGAAAAAATAATAACAGGAGGAATAATATGGCAGAGAAAAAAGAGTATATGACCATTGAGGAACTGAAAACCCGGAAAAACACTTCGAATGCAGTATTTGCAGGTGTAAAAACTGCCAATGAGTGGGGAACAGGAAAGATGGTCACAGAAGATGAATATGATGCAGCAGTAAAAGCCTTTTATGATGCACCAATGGATGGGAGCGTGAGATAAATGTTTAGCGAGGTTAATATCGAAGTCCAGGACGGAAATCTTGGAAGAAACACATCCACCGGATCTTTTGTACATGTAAAAATCGGTGCGTCTACATCAGACAGTACGGTGCCAGTACTTGTGACAAACACAATGAAGCCATCAGATATCAAGGAAAAACTTGGATGCACACCACTTTCTGACGCATGTATTGATGCAACGGAGAATGGATTGAAAAAGTTATATGCTATCCCGGTCAAAGCAGATGTTGATGGAAAAATTGGCGAGGTAACTAAAACTGGCGAGAGCAAGGGAACTGTCACTGCATCTGGAAAGCCGAACAATGCATATGATGTTGTAGTAAAAATCACAACAACCGGGAAAGTAAATAAAGGAACATTTGCTTACTCCATTGATGGAGGAAATAACTTCTCTGATGAGTACACAATCCCATTGGGAGGAACATTTGAAATTCCGGGTACAGGGATCACTCTTAATTTTGCAGATAGTGGAGAAGATGAACAATCATTCATTGAAGATGATGCGTTTTCTTTCAGCTCGACAGCTCCGACGCTCAGCAACTCAAGTGTGCTTAAGGCTGTTGAAAGTCTGATTAACTTAAATTCGGAGTTTGAGATTGTACATATTGTTGGAACATCTGGAAAAACACTGTGGGCGGCACTTGCCGAACAGGGAAAAGAATTTCTTGAGACTTATAAAAAACCATGCATTTTCTTATGTGAAGGCAGGGAATGTGGAGATAAGGAAAGCATTGATGAATACCTTACATCAATGAAGGCGGAGAGAAAGGGCATTAACAGTATGTTTATTGCAGTCGTGCTTTCCTATGGATTATACACAAGAAAAGATCTGCGTACACAGAAAATCAATCTTGCAGGTGTTGTTTCAGGATTATTAGGACAGGCGAAAGAAAGCTTATCTATTGGCTGTGTAAAAGAATTTCCTATTAGTTCTTCAAAACTCCAGAAACTTTTCCCGGAAGGAATTGCAGAGTACACAAAAGAATTGGATGAGCTTGGATATATCACACTGAGACAGTACACAGGCAAAGAAGATTTTTATGTAACAAATGCCAATGTGCTTGCTGCAGACGGAAGCGATTTCCCATATGTCGAAAATGTCCGGGTACTCAATCGTATCGTGAGGGAAGTGAGCAAAAAGGCAACGGATAATATCCAGGCAGAAATTGATCCGGATAATATTGAGGCAAGCATTAAGCCGTTGGAGGCTGATCTTGGAATTGCAATTGATAATTGCATCAAAGATAAGATCATCAGTTCCGGATCAGTCACGATCGAAACGGAAAATGTAAACATCCTTGTGGATGAGACCTTAAACGTAAGCATTGAATGGGTTCCGATGGGAACGGTCAGAAAGTTCAATCTGACATTTGCAGTCAATAATCCATATGGAGCAGGAGCAGAATAGGAGGTTGGGATAGATGGATCCATTGATCAATGGTAAAAGTTATGACTGGTCGAGCATTGATTTTCACATGACAGATATGAACAATGTGCAGATCCAGGAGGTTGATTACGGAGATGAACAGGGACTTGATCCTGTTTATGGAAAAGGTGGCAGGATCAGAGGATATGGTACTGGCAACCAGAAAAATACCTTTAAGATAACCTTACTTCGTGAAGATTATGACGAAATGTGCCGCGTGATCAAGTCAAGCGGATGTAAACATTTCTACGGATACATGATTCCGAAAGTTACTGTGAGCTATGCAGATGAGGGTGCTAAGACATCTACAGATGTTATCACACAGATTGTGTTTAATAAAAGAGATTTCAAAGGGGCGCAGGGTGATACATCCTTAAAAGTGACGATTGAGGGTATGGCTATAGGCGGAATCAGCACGAATGGTCTTGAAGCATAATCATTATTTTTGACAAAAATCAGGAGGAAAACAAGATGGATAACGTTATGGAAGGACAGATTATGGAAAGCAGACAGGATGCTGCTGTAACAGATGAGATGGAGAATCTCAGAAAAAAATATAAAGAAAAGGATGGCAGAATCTACGAGATCAGGACAACGATCCAGGAAGATGATGAAGAGGAAAAAGAATTTACATTTCTTTTCAGGAAACCGGGAACCGCATCCTATGAGAGATATGTCAAATTGTCGTCCAATTCTGCAGTGAAAGCATTAAAGACATTTGTTATGGATAACATCTGTGAAGAGCAGTATAAGAAACTTGGGGATGCGCTGGAAGAATACCCGGCAATGTGCATCAGCCTTGGAGAGAAGCTTCTCAACATGCTTGGATTATCTAAGGATACGGCAGTAAAAAAGCTGTAGAGCAGGAAAAGGAAAGCATTAAAAGTAACTTTGTGGAATATGGAAGGCTGCTGATCAATATGTATCTTCCCGGGAAATTAATTCCGGAAAATATTCATGATATGCCTTTTGAGGATTTTTTAAAACTTTTAGCGATGGCAGAAATTGCAAGAGATTTAAGGATTGAAGATATAGAGGTGGGCGTAAATAAAGGATATGTGGAAGCACATCCAGATTCACAATGAAGGTTAAAAAGATGCCCGGGTTACTCATCGGGCATCTTTTAATATGAGGTGATAGAAGTATGGGAATGGATTCTGTTTATAAGTTGTCCGTTGTTCTCGGACTGACAGATAACATGACTGGAAACCTCTCAAGTGTGACGAATAAGGTGGCTGATAGTACTGAAAAACTGAACAAGGCATTTGGAAGTGTCCAAAAGGCTGGAGCTGTCATGGTGGGCGTAGGAACGGCACTGACAACGGCGTGCCTTGGTACTGTGCAATCTACATTTGATACACAGAATGCCCTTGGAGAACTTGCGTCTCTTGGAGTACAGGATCTTGCCGCAGTAGAAAAGGCAGCAAAGAGCTTTTCTGACACATGGGCAGGAACGACAAAAAGCGAATTTATTAGTGCATCTTATGATATTAAATCAGGAATTGCATCGCTGACCGATGAAGGTGTGGCAAAGTTCACGGAACTTGCAGCCTTGACCGGTAAGGCAACAAAATCCACAACAGAAGAGATGGGTTCTTTATTTGCGACTGGTTATGGTATTTACAAAGGTGCATATGAGGATATGTCAGACCTTGAATTTGGGGAGATGTTCTCAGCCGGTATTGCTACAGCGGTTAAGAACTATAAAACAGCAGGTTCGGAGATGGCAAGTGCAATCTCAATGTTAGGAGCTACAGCAACAAATAATAAGATATCCATGGAAGAGCAGCTGGCAATCTTAGGACAGCTTCAGACAACAATGAGCGGATCAGAAGCAGCCACGAAGTATAAATCATTTTTAAATACTGCAGCGAGTGCAGGAGAAAAGTTAGGTCTGTCATTTGTGGATGCAAATAATCAGCTTCTGACAACCCCGGAGATATTGCAGAAATTAAAGGATAAGTATGGAGATACCCTGGATGCGGTTGAGAAACAGGAGATCAAATCGGCATTTGGAACAGATGAAGCTGTTGCCATGATCGACCTTCTTTATAATGACATTGATGGACTGACAGGTGGAATTGACAACTTAGCATCCAGTATGAAGCAGGGTGTCAGTGTGACAAATGAAATGGCGGAGGCTATAGACAACACTCCGGAAAGAAAATTCGAAGTTTTAAGGCAGAAGATACATAACAATGCAGAGGAACTTGGAAAGAATCTTCTGCCAGTTGTAAATAACACACTTACAAAGGTAAATGATCTTATAGACAAAGGTTCTGAGTGGATCGCAAATAACCAGCAGACAGTGCAGAGCATCATGAATATAGCATTGCGGTTGGGAATTATGCTTGTCGTGATCGGTACAGTAGTAGGTGCGGTCGGAACGATTGGAAAAGCGGTCTCCGGTGTCAGTGCAGCCATTAAGACAGCAAGGCTTGTCTGGCTGGCATTTAATACAGTATTTGCAGCAACTCCGATAGGATGGATTGTGATAGCGATTGTTGGATTGATAGCAGCATTTGTCCTGCTATGGAATAAATCTGAAGCGTTTCGGAATTTCTGGATTGGATTATTTGACCAGATCAAAGGAAGTGTCACACAGGCATGGGAAACATTACAGCCAGCACTACAAAATGTCGGGCAGAAATTTATGGAACTTTATGAGGCAGCAAAGCCTATACTGGAGATTATTGCATTGATCGCAGGTGTTGTCGGTACATTTTTTGTTGCACAGTTTGTGGCAGGAATACAAGGGATGATTGCAGCTCTGACACCACTGACGAATGCCCTTTCGGATCTTATTTCATTTGCAACAAATATAATCAACATGTTTGTTGCTTTATTTACCGGGGATTTTACCGGGGCATGTGAGTTTGCGGATGCAGCGTTGCAGGATCTGGAAAATTTTTTCGGAAATTGTTTCGATGCGATTTTAGCATTTGCAGGTGGGTTCGCAGAAGGATTTTTAGGTGTTATCTGTGGGGCACTTCAGGCAGTTGGCATTGATATTTCTGTGGAGCAGCTGAAACAAAAATTCATGGACGGACTTACTGGTATATTATCCATGGTAAATGACAAAATGAACAGCGTGAAAGACAAGTTCAATGAGAAGATGGATGCTATACAGGAAAAGGTAAACAATGCGATCGAAAAGATAAAAAGCCTTTTCGGCATTGATTTTCCTACACCAAAAATCAAACTGCCACATATTAAGATCGATGGAAGCTTCAGCCTGAATCCACCAAGTGCACCAAAGATCAGTACCGATTGGTATGCGGAAGGCGGAATCATGACGAGACCAACGATATTTGGTGCAGCTGGTAACAAAATGCTTGGAGGAGGCGAAGCCGGTGCAGAGGCAATACTGCCATTATCTGCACTATGGAGTCATTTGAAAACATTTATCCATGAGGAGCTTGGTGGCAGCACTGAAGACAAGACAGAATCAAGAAGCATTGTGACTGAGCTTAGCAGAAGGGAAACACGAACACTTGAGAGAAGCGAGAGATTAAGCACAGAAAAGGAATCGGATCATGAAAAGACAGAAAGTGGTAATCCAATTATTATTCAGCATCTGGAACTGAAAACGGATCTTACAAAGATAAAGGATATTGAGTTGTTACAGAAACTGATCAATGAACTTAAGGATGCACAGAACTCTAGCGATGATCCTAAACCGGCGACAACGTAAGAAGGAGGAAGAGCAGATGCTGTTAGTGCAGGAAAATATTGTAAAACTTGGAGGCGTTATCTTGTCTGGACAGTGTAAAAAAATCAGCATCGATGAGACAGCGACTATTGAAAACATCGAAGATGATAAGGGAAAGACCAAAGCAACACAGCCGACAGGATATGAAGCAGCAAAGATCAGTATTGATTTTATACTGGAAGATTCTACAGAAATGACACAGGATGAACAGATCACTGCCATGCAGCGGCTCTTTAAGGCTTACGGACAGACAAAAGCCAATCTTTTGGAAATTGTAAATGAAGATTGTGCTGCTAGAGGAATTTCCAAGGTTTATTTTAAAAAGCTTGGAACACAAAATGTAATCGCTGAAAGCAGAAGGACGGCAACGTTGGAATTAGTTGCTCCTGTGATTGCAGGAATAACCACTAAAACGGTCAGTGCTTCTGCTGGAAGCACTAAAAAGAAATCTTCCAGTAAAGCAAAAAAGAAGACAGAAAGTAAAACAACAAAGCAGGTGGAATTTCCTCTTACCAGAAAGAAACAGAATGCCAAAGCAAAACTGATGGCAAGGGATTTAATCTTATAGGAGTGAGCATGGGATATAAAAAGCTGATAAGTCCTGAATTTAAAATAAGCACGGAACATTATGAAATAACACGAGGGTGTGAAGTGGAATGTTTTTCAAGCAGGGAAGCAAGGTCAGACTGGTGCAGGGTGGAACTTGCAACACAGTATGATGGAATCATATCTTATGAGGACAACGAGGAAGCGGTTGTTGAACTTGGATATGATGAAGACTATGACATTTTGCTTTCCGGGTATTGCAGGAAAAACGAAAATGATTCCTGGAAAGAGATCATGATCAGGGATGACATGATAAAACTGGAACAGACGATGATCAAGGCAACATTCATAGACTGCACGCCACAGGATGCGATCCGTTATATTTTAACGCAGGCAGGTATATCAGATTATGTTTTGACGGAAAGTGAATATGGGAAAAAAGATACTTTTATCATTAACAAACAGAATGGCATTAAAGCCATTATGGAAGTAAATAGTTCGTGGGGGATAGATAACGATTTCTTTTTCCGCAATAAGATTTTTTACTGGGGATGTTATCCACAGCAGGATACCATATATGTGCTTACAGAGAGTGAAAACATTCTTTCACTGCACAAATATGGAAGCCTCTGGGAGATAGAAACTCTCGGAGTTCCGTGGATACATCACAGCCAGATGATAGAAGTGGAACATTCCAAATTCACCGGGACCGTTAAAGTGGAAAAGACGATTGTGAGGAGTGATCCAAGTGGTCGGACTAGAATGTACATTTATTTTAAAGGTGGGTGAGTACCATGTCAGACATGTTAGAAACTTTTGTGCGGAAAGAAATTGAGAATGAAATAAAAACAAATTATCCGCATATACAGCATCCGGCAGGAATGTATGCAAAGGTTGTCCAGGTAAAAACAGACAACGAAAAATATGTGTACACTCTCAAAATTCTTGACAAAACATTAAACGTAGATAACGACTTTCCAGAAATTCCGAATGTTAAAAGCAGTATTAAGGCACAAAAAGAAGATATTGTGGCTGTACTTTTATTATATGGAGGAAGTGATGTATTTGTTCTGGGGAGGTGTGAAAGATGACCATTGTCGGGGAAAATAATACAGATATAATGCTCGATGCGAATGGACAGCCTGTGGCAGACAGCTCTGGAGACTTTAAAACAGTATCAGGAGATGCATGCTGGGAACAGGATCTCCGGCTGGAAGCACTTACTGAACCGGGTGAACTGTTCTACGAAGATGAAAATGGAGATGAAGCTTATGGATTTGGGCTTCTGGATTTCAGTCATGCGGAAAACGATGAGTTTACACAGAAGGAAATAGAGCAGAGAGTAAAAAATAAATTGTCAAAGAGAAAATATCTCGACCAGAGAAAAACAAGGCAGAAGATAAGCTTTGAGAACGGCGTGTTCCGGGATTACGTAGCTGTTTCAAAACAGGATGCTGTTGATGAGTATAATGTTGAACTCACAACAGAGGAAGTGGAGGTTGTAAGTGAATGATAGACGAAGAAACATTAAATAAAGTTTGTCCAGTTCCGGAAGAAACTGCTGTTATGAATGAAATAAAAACGGAATTGGATGAGCAAGGATTCATCATTAACAATTTCAATAAGGGTGGTATTTTCTATATCATTATCAGAATATTTGTCATGATTTATGTTCAGCTGCTCAATCTGGCACAGACGATTATTAATAACGGATATATAAAACATGCAGAGGGGGACTGGCTGGAAATCAAAGCTGCAGATGTGGGTAAGGCGCGGAAAGAAGCAGTAAGGGCAAAGGGATATATAACGATTTATCGTGAAGATTATGTGAATGCACTGCAAATCACAAAGGGACATATCTTTAAAACAAAGCCGGATGTAAATGGCGTAGAACTTAAATATTACGTTGCGGATGAAACCGTCATTCCTGCAGGAGAGCAGACAGGAAAAGTTTTAGTGGAAGCAGAGCAGACAGGAACAGCATATAATCTTCCTGCGGATAAGATCACAGTGTCCATGATCCATTTGGATGGAGTATCAAGTATCAATAATGAAGAAAACTGGTTATATGAAGAGGGTGCTGATATTGAAGATCTGGAGTCTTTAAGGGAAAGATGTCTGGAAGCATGGTCTGAACTGGCAGAACGCACAACAGCGAGTAAATTAAAGAGTGTGGCAAAAGCAGTGCCGGGAGTACTGGATGTGCAGATAGATGATCAACATCCAAGAGGACAGGGAACAGCAGACATAATCATCACAAGTACTTCAGGTGCAGCCACACAGGAGCTTCTGAATAAAGTTGAGGTAGCAACAGAGTATTTAAAAAATAATTATGATGATTTTTTGTTTAAGTCATCTACGATCGTGAATGAAAATATCACGGTAACGATATTTATTGCCAAAGAAGCATCAACGCAGGGAGTGGCAGAGCAGGCAGAAAATGTGATTTCCAACTATATGCAGATTGCAAGCAGGAAAGAACTGAACTGTTTATATCTGGATGATCTTAGGTATGCGCTGAAAGAAAGAATCAGTACATATAAACGTGCCGAGTTCTCAGCCCCGGATACAGATATAGAACTTGAAAAAGGAAAAGTTATCATGCCGGGAAAAATTTCCGTGACCGTCACAAATGTTGGAGGTGCGTAAGATGGAGAAATTTGCTGATTTCATGTATTACCTGCTAACGTCCCCTTATAAGCGGATAAAAAAGTCACAGAATCAGTGGTACATTTTATTTCAGGTATTGGGATCATATATGGATCATGCAGGAGAAATCTTATATGAGGCAAGAGAGCAGACAATGCTTGCAACTTGTGATGCATCCATGCTCCAGAGCCATGCAGATGATCGCAGCATAGTGAGATATCCGGGAGAAACGGACGAGAACTACAGAAAAAGGATCGCTAATTATACTGAGGTATGCAGACTGGGTGGAACTAATCAAGGAATGATCCTCGCAGTGAGAAAGCTTGGGTTTGATGATGCGGAAATTAAAACCGCTGTAGAGCTGAAAGGTGATGCGGATAGATGGGCAGAATTTTATGTGACCGTGCATCAGGATATTGATAAGGAATATCCGATAGGTTTTGATATTTTGAAAAGCGAGGTGCGGAAGGTCAAATATGTAACTGCTAAAGATAATTATATATATCTGTTTTTGATAAAAATTATTACTCCGCCAGCAGAGCTGAAGCTTAAAAGTAAATCAGTAATTAAGATTGATAATTATAATTATTTGAGACTTGATGGTACATGGTCGTTAGATGGATCACAGACACTGGATGCATCTTATAGAAAGTTTTTAGTGAAGCAAAGAAGCCGGATACAGTTTACTACATCGACCGGAAGAGTTGGAAGCATCAATCGTGTTGTAACACATAATGATTGGTGTCTCGATGGAACTTATTTATTAGATGGAACAAAAGAAATGGATGCATACAGATTTGAGGAGGAGATTGTATGAAGCAGGTAATTACAGAGGCAAAGAGAAAAAAGATTGCAAAGGCATTACATGATACCGGAACTATTTCCAAGATAAAATATATTGCAGTTGGATCCGGTGGCGTGGATGAGAATAATGAAGTATTAAGTCCAAGCGAGACAGCTACAGCATTAAAACATGAACTGCTTAGAAAAGAATATACATCCAGTCAGAAAATCAGCGATACATGCTATGAATACACGCTTGTAATTGAAGCTAATGAGCTGGTTGGCGAGTATATCAGTGAAATTGCATTGATCGATGAGGATAATGATATTATTGCAATCGCTAACTTCCTTCCGAAAGGTAAAGACCAGATGGAAGATTCATTTGCAATTCAGGATATGTATTAGAGTTTAAGTGAGACAATGCTTATGAGAAAGATCATTGAAAAATTTATATTAATTTATCTGAGAACGTGTCGAGGACACGAATTTTACAGAGATAACCTATATGTGGGGATGTATCGATTCAAACCAAAGAGCGAATCTCAGATACGTCATGAAATAGAAATCGAAAATAAGTTTGCAGAATGATACAAAAATTAGGAGGATATTTATGTCAAGTTTGAATGTTAATCCGGAATTTAATACAGAGATGGAACAACTCACACCAGAGACACGAGCACATGCAGACCGTTTTAATGAGCGATATGGACAGCTGCTTGGAAATGATGCGTTTTTAAAGGGAAAGCTTGAAGATGCGAATACAAATATTGAGAGAGCAATGGCTGTTGCTCAAGGCAAATCTGCCGGATATGTATTTAATACATATTCAGAATTAATTGCGTATATTGCTGTTCCTGCGAACGCGGAGAAATTCCGCTTGGGTGATCAGTTTTTAATAAAGGCAACGGATGTACCAGACTATTGGTGGGATAATACCGTAACAACTGCACAGACAGATTCTGCCGGAAATGTGATATCTGGAAAAAATACGTCCGGTAAAATAATTGGTGCGCTGGTAGAACTCGAAGCAAGAAAAATTGATTTGTCCAAGTATGATGCAAATGATGCAGCATTATTTAATAACATGTCCGATCAGTATAGTTCTGCCAGAACATATGATGTTGGAGATATCTGCATTCATAATAATGATTTATATAAATGCGTTACGGCAGTAGAAGCCGCAGAAACATTCAATGCATCTAAGTGGAATAAGACTTCATTGGCAGCACTGCACGCAGAGCAGGAGAAAAAAATTTCTGAGAATACCCAGAGTTTAACGCATGTATTAAAACGCGAAATTATCTGGGAGAATCCAAGTGTTATTGGTGGGATATCAAACGCAGCATTTGCAGGACAAACCTTAAATCTAGACTTAAGTGATGCTGATGAAATTGAAATCCAGTGCTGTATTTCCAATTTAGCTAATAACGCTTTAAAAATACACAGATTCGTTTTCTTAAACGGATTAAATGCAACCATTTCACAGAGTTTGCAAGGGGCAGGAAATTATAATACTTTGTATGTGAGACAATTTATGTTGTACACAAATAAAATTGTTATATCGAATGGAGCAGTACAAGCTTCAACCGGCGTTAGCAGTATTAATAATAATTCACAAGTGCCATTTAAAATTATTAAAATCAAATATTAAAGTGCAACAGCCACATTAATACTGAAATTTTTAGTCGCAGTACTCATGATAATCGTCGTATTTGAAGATGCGTCAACCTGTGTTGTTGATGTTTTTGGAGTAGTTGCCTGAGTGTCAAATACAAGATACTTACCAGCCTTTTTTGCGACTATAGAACAGTTTCCATTTCCAGAAGCACTTAATGCCATATAATCTCCCTGCAGGCTACCCCATCCGTAATGCACTGATTTGTCTGGTTTTATTAATATACAGGATGCCATTCTTTGGTAATCGGCAATGACGATAGCAACTTCTTTATACCCAGAGTTAAAAGGGATAACTGTATCTGCACCTGTGGAATCTACGAAGTGTAGTTTTCCGTCCTTTCCAACGTATGTATTTATGTTAGTTAAACTCTGGGTATTTGCAAAAAATTCATTATTGAGAAAGCACAAAATAGATATATTATTTTCTGCTTTCTCAAAAAAGATATAGCGCACTAATGAAAAATGTGATATTGTTCTTATATGGAGGTGACGGATATGCCATATAATGAAAAACAAAAAAGCTACACAATGAAGTATTTGAGCAAACTGAAAGAAATAAGATTCAGAGTAAAACAAGACGAGTATGAAAAATATGAAGAGGCTGCTAAGAAAGCAGGATATACCAGTCTTAGGCAATTCTATATAGATGCAATCAATGAGAAGATTGAAAAAATCGATAATATAGCGCACTAATCTATTGACATATAGCGCACTATATATTATAATTGTATTATCAGATGAGGCAAGCAACAACTGAAATACAGAAAAGAGGTAAAAATGGAAGAAATGGGAATGACAAATGAACAATACAAAGGGATGTTACTTGATGAGTTGGAAGATTGGCAAGAGGTTTTAGAAATTGCAAAAGAAACAGATAATGACAAGATCATTAAAAAGGCTGAAAAGCAGATTCAAAAGATAAACGAGAAATTGAAATTTTAAAGGGAATAACAGAGAGGGCGGGCTTGCCACCGCTCTCCGCCAAAAGAATTGTAGCAAACTAAATAGTAAATATCAAGACCGGCTGAAATATGCCGGTAAAAAAATACCATTAAAAGAACATATGTTCGAAAAAGAAAAGGATAGGAAAGTCACAACCTACCAAAGCCTTGACAATCCTATCCTTACACAAGCACAAATGCTCATATGAAAACTATACTGTAAAGTTGGCATTTGCGCAAGTATAAAAAGAAGGAGAAAATAGATCATGAATAAACTGGATGTGCAAAATGCTATATTAAATGCAATGACACCATATTTAGACGATGACCAGCTATATCAATTGAAAAATACGTTGATAGAACAATTATATGGTATGAATATTGTGGAAGAAGAAACAAGATTATCGGTAGTTGTTGATGATAATGTGGAGTACCTGGAGCGTTTTCGAAATGAAATGCAGGTTAATAACATGTCACCAAAGACCATAAATCAATACTATAGATCTGCTCGTAATTTGTTAGAATATATAAATAAGAACTTTAGAGATATAACTTATGATGATGTTATGTATTATTTTGCAATGTTTTCCAAGCGCGTAGGAAGAGATGGAAAGTACATTTCTAAAAGAACCCTTGATACTCAAAGAAAACACTGTAAAGCTTATTTTAATTGGTGTCTTGAAAATGAGTATATTGATAAAAATCCATTTACGAAGTTTAAAAAGATAAAGTACGAAAATCCGCAAAAATATGTTTTGAGTAATGCAGAAATAGTTATGCTTCGAGATGCCTGTGAGAATGAAAAAGAATTAGCTGTTATAGATTTTTTACTTAGTACAGGTGTGAGAGTAAGTGAATGTTGTGCAATGAATATTAGGGATATTGATTTTTTGACCGGAAAAGTAAAAATTTACGGTGAAAAAACTCGAAAATGGAGAACAGTATTCTTGGATGCAGCTGCACAAAAGCATTTAAAAGAGTATTTAGATGTAAGACCAGAGTGTGATGAAGATGCAGTCTTTGTTAATAAAAGAAAGCCACATACACGGGTTGGAAGTCATGGTATTGAAGATATAACAAAAAGTGTAGCCAAAAGAGCTGGAATTGAAAAGCAATGTACAGTACACTTATTCAGAAGAACTTTAGCTACTACATTATATAAAAAGGGTATGGCTTTAAAAGATATAGCAAAAATATTAGGCAATTCTGTAGATACTTTAGAGAAATACTATATAATTATTGACGATTACGATATCGAAAGTAGTTATAAAAAATGTGTTGCTTAATATATAAATTCTTATTAATTTTGACACAAAAAATGCAAATAAGTTTTCTTAAAATACTTCCCGAAAACGCACTAAAATTTGTGTCAAAAAAAATGAGAATTTGTGTCAAAAATTTTGCGCAGCTACAATTTTCGGAATTGTTGATATACATTTTGGCAAAAGGCAAAGTGTAGGGAGGATACATATGAATTTAAGTATTTTATTAACTGACTTTATTGATACGAAAGGAATGCTCAAAACATATAGGTTTATACCCATTAATCAATATAATAGAATAGTGGTTGATAGATTATCTGATATTTGTACAGATGTAAAGGGAAATACAGATAAGGATGTGGGATTGCTAAGAGTATATAATTCTGACAAATGTCAGTTGCTTTCTACTACTTGTAAAATTAAAGATTTTACAGACAGTTATGGTAAGATTTTTTTCTGTTTTGAGCATATGTTTATACCTGTTGAGAGTTCTAGATATGGAAGCTGTGGTATTTATAATTTTATTTTACCTGTAGACTATAGATTGACAGAATTACATATTGTAGATCCTTTTGATAATAATAAAAATTTAAAAAAGAAAAAGCACTTTAAATATGATGTTTTTTATGATTGCGAAAGCCATATTCAAGTTGTACAAATGCAGTTACGTTCGGCAAGAGGAAATTTTTCTTTTATTCTTACAGGAGAAGCATGTATTGATGATGGTAAGAACAAATTTATAGACTGTAAAGAGCAAAATATATACTTAGATGAGGATATTCGAGAATTCTTTTTTGATGATGGTATAAAGAAGTCATTCTGGAAAAATTTGAAAGAATCAATATTATTAGAGCCTAATTTTAATGGGATCGGGATAGATTTAAAGAAATTATTTCAAAAATAGTATAAGATTGGAGGGTAAAGATTGAGAACAGCGAATGAATATGAGATTGCAATTTTTAAGAAAGAATATTGTAAAAATGGAGAGGCTAGAATCAGTATAGGAAAAGATTTTGAAGTTGATGTAGAGTCTTTTGAAGAATTATTGCCTGGGAAAATTGTCAGCAGTTATGCAACGGGTAATCGTGATATTGAAAATTCTTTCATAATGTTTAGAGTTTGTGACGTAATCAAGGATATCCAATATTTCCCGGTTTTTTCAGAGACAGTTGGAAGGAAAATGCTTAAGAGTTGGAATAAACCAGTACCAAAGAAGCGAAGTATTTTCATAGAAGATAACAATGGTGTAGGAAGAGGTAATGGTGGAACTGGAAATGGGAATAAAAACAATGTAGAAAATTCTAAATTAAGAAGTTTGATTTTGTTTGCACGTTCATTAATGATTTTACATATTAATGATCCGCAACCAATGAATGGAATGCTAAAAGAAATATATGAAAAATTAGAATTACATCCATATTGGAATGTGAGAAATTATGAGGTCAAAGCTGTAAATACTGCGATAGGAAGTTTTTTACGGAAAGATATTAATGTTCAAAATGAAAATTTTCAAAACTTGCAGGACTATATACTTTATTTGCAAACAAATGTAACTGGAAGGCGTTTAAGAAATACTAATTTCGATACGTTACGAAATATTATGAGAACAGAATACCCGGCAGAACAAGTATATTTTTGAGTTAAAAAATATGTGAAGAAATATCAAAAAAGTAAAACACTACCCCAATCCTGAATATACATTGCATACTTTCGCTATGCAGTATAAAATCAGAGTTCAGGGGAATATTGAAACCGTTTGTCTGCTTTCAAAGAAACCTTGATTTTCTGCGGTTTGTGGGATATTAAGGAAAGAAAATAGATGTGTGTTTTCCGGTTTTTTGAATGAAACATTTGAATATTGAAACAGTGGGGTGGTGCAAGACTCTGCTGAATAATAGGCTTTTGCTAAAAGGTATCACTTTTGCGAAAATGTGTGATACCTTCTGGCAGGAGCCTTTTTATATAAAGATAACTTGACTTATAAATCTTACTGGTGTAATATTTACACAAGTGCAGCGGGTTTCAAAAATATTTTTTTGATGTGAAATCTTACACACGTAATAAATAAAAAGGATGGATGCAGAGTAGAACAGAACAAAAGGAAAATTTTTTTGTTTCAAAATCTTACGAATGTAATATTTTGAAAGCGAGTAATGAACATTGAAAATAGAATATGACCATATCAGCAAAGCAAAATGAATGGAGGTCAATATGAAGAAAGGAAAAAGCAGACATAAAAGAAAGAAAAGCAGGCTCCTATGGATTGCGATTGCTGTTATAGGAATGGCTGCGATTACTGTTGCGGTATGTGTGGCAGGAATGTTCAAAAAGGAGGATGTGTGGAAAACACCAGAAGAACTTCTGGTTGAATACATGAATCACATCCCGGCACAGGAGTATGAGCAAATGTATGCGATGCTCCATATTGAGGCATCTGGCAATGTCAGTCAGGAGGATTTCATAAAACGCAATTCAGCTATTTACGAAGGTATTGAAATCCAGAATATGGCGGTCGAGATTATCGCATATGACGAAGAGCAACTGACCGTAACTTATCAGACATCTTTTGATACGGTTGCAGGAGAAATCAGCTTTGAGAATGAAGCATTTTTTCTGGAGGGCGAAGACGGGTATAAGTTGGTTTGGGATAATTCACTGATCTTTCCGAATTTAGCTTCTACTGATAAGGTAAGAGTTTCAACGACACAGGCAAACCGGGGAGAAATTCTGGATAGGAATGGACGAGTGCTTGCTGGAAAAGGAACTGCATCTTCGGTTGGAATCGTTCCGGGAAAATTGGAGAACAGGGAGGAAGCAATCGCCAAGATTGCAGAATTACTGGAAACCACGTCGGAAGTGATAGAGAAGAAATTGTCAGCACAGTGGGTAAAAGATGATTCTTTTGTTCCTATAAAAACGATTCCGAGAGTGGAAGAAATCAAACTGCTAAAAGTAGAACCGGACGAAGATGTATTGAAGGAGAAAGAAAGGCACGAAAGTTTGCTGGCAATTCCCGGAGTAATGATATCTGATGTTGAAGTTCGTGAGTATCCTTTAGGTGAAGCGGCTGCACATTTGGTAGGGTATGTACAAAGCGTTACTGCAGAGGATTTAGAAGAACATGCAGGAGAGGGATATGCAGCTAACAGTGTGATTGGCAGAAGCGGAATGGAAGGTCTGTTTGAAAAGGAACTGAAAGGGCAAAACGGCTGCAGGATATACATTGTGAATTCGGAAGGCAAAGAGAAAGAAGAACTTGCTTGTATTTTAGTGCAGCACGGTCAGGACATTAAGCTGACGATAGATGCCAGTTTGCAGATTGCCTTATATGAGCAGTTTCAGGAAGACAAGAGCTGCTCTGTAGCCATGAATCCATATACCGGAGAAGTACTGGCTTTGGTCAGTACACCATCTTATGACAATAATGATTTTATCATGGGATTGTCCAGTGAGCAGTGGACAGCATTGAATGATGACGAGGATAAGCCTATGTATAATCGGTTCCGGCAAGTCTGGTGTCCCGGTTCGACATTCAAGCCAGTTACGGCTGCGGTCGGTTTGGAATCAGGAGCAATTGATCCAAATGAAGATTATGGTAATGTAGGATTAAGCTGGCAAAAAGATACATCGTGGGGGTCTTATTATGTAACTACCCTTCATGCATATGAACCAGTTATTTTAGAGAACGCTTTGATTTATTCCGATAATATTTATTTTGCAAAGGCAGCATTAAAAATTGGTTATGAGGAAATGGAAAGTTCCCTGACACAGCTTGGCTTTAATGCGGAGCTGCCATTTGAGATTAAAATGGCAAAGTCGCAGTATTCCAATTCAGAAAGTATTGAAACAGAAATACAGTTGGCAGACAGCGGTTACGGTCAGGGACAGGTTTTAGTGAATCCATTACATTTGGCATGTATCTATTCTGCTTTCTGTAATGAGGGGAACATCATAAAACCTTATCTGGTCTATCAGAACGAGGTATCTGCAGAGTATTGGATATCAGGAGCGTTTTCCAGTGAAACCGCAAGTCGGGTATTGGAGGGAACGAAAAAGGTTGTAAACGATTCTCATGGAACAGGGTACGCAGCCCATCGGGATGGCATTGGTGCTAGAATATAAATAGTACAAGCCAAAATGAGAAATTCCAAATATACATAAGCATGATACAATAGAGACATGCTGAAGGAGGATCTCATATGGCAAAGCAACATGACAAACAATTTAAACTTG
>OGKR01000263.1_pt1 | contig 59177 bp, 44 predicted proteins | sample 1572431 | NCBI WGS metagenome assembly OGKR01 (sample SAMEA2582079, study PRJEB24529) | metagenome | biome: Human gut stool | place: China | collected 2011 | reverse complement strand
AGAGCGATACCGTAGCAATATGTGATATAGGCCGGAACAGAATGAGCGAATGCAGCGCAGTAGTGCGCCTGTGAGTAACTCATCCTGTTCCGGTTTTTTTGATTTTTTTTCAAAAACACCTTGCGAAATGCCCTTCCAGCAATTCTATATATGAGAGACTAAACATCACACCTTAAAAGTGAATCATGAAATAGCGATGCAGTAGGAGAAGTCTTAGACTTCCCGTTCAAAAAAAAACGGGTAAGTCTGGGACAACTTTTGCTGCATTTTTTGTTTCAGACCGCCCGCAGCCAAAAGGCAGAAAGGTGGACAGTATGATGACATTCAAGGATCTGAAAAAGCTTGTTGAACTCCCTTTGTACAAGGAACAGCGTGTTCCAACCGTGAAGGCACTTGAGGTATCTGGTGTGCCAGTGGTAGCTGAGAAGATTCTGGAAAATCATGGAAGCATCAGTGTCTACCAAAATGGTTATGTGATTTACCGGGCGCATAAAAGAGTGACCGTTTTCTCGCTTCGCAACTGCGTACATTATAAATATGATGCACTGGAGGGTGCGGGGCATCACATTGAGGAAGAGGAATTTGATGAATACGAGTGGCACATCCGTCTGGTTCTGGAAGGAGAGGATCGTATTTTCATGAACTACGAGATCATTCAGGGAAAATGGATGCCATCCCGTGAGGACAGGGAGTATAAGGAAGAAATCCTGGAGGGAGTCGATGACGCAGTCAGTACACTGGAAAGAATAATAAGTGAGGAAAGAGTGGAAGAACTGCTCTCTACTTTGACTGATTTGCAGAGAAAAGTCGTTCACATCCACCTATTCCATGGTCTTTCTTTTACAGAGGCGGCAAAACACCTTGGCATGACCCGCCAGAATCTTACCGGAATTTATAACGCAGCAATTTACAAGATACAGAAAAAGCACTTCCGGGCATTGTGCAGCTGATAACCTATACATAATCAAAAGATGAGCCGTCCAATCACAGAAAACACTCTGAATTGGACGGCTCAAAAATTTTTTTGAATTTTTTTAAAACACCTTGCGAAATAGCCCTTCTCCGATTCTAAGGATGAGAGGACAATACAAAACCTCTCACATGAACCTTGAAAATTGAATAAGCCATCCCAGAGAGATACTTCTGATATTGAATGTGCATCCTGCGTGTCTTGTCAGAGGAAACGCCGCTGAAATATGGGGCAGGAACGGGCTGGGGCAGAATGGCAAAGCTCAAATAACAGCAGATACAATGCGGCGGAGTGTCGAAAGATGCTCCGTCGTAGGAATGTACTGTTATTTATAATAGTGCAAATCCAGCAAGAGGGGAGGTGATGAATCTACATGAAGTACCCGTATTTCAGAGGTCTGGAAGCAGACCGATACAGTTTCTACCGTGTGCCGAAAGCACTCATCAAGGTAGACCTGTTTGAAAAGATGTCCGGCGATGCAAAGCTGCTCTATGCAGTCTTGCTGGATCGGATGAATCTCTCGCTTAAAAATGGCTGGCAGGACGAGAATGGAAATGCCTACATCATCTGTACGATAGATGAAATCATGGATTCGATTCGATGTGCCAGACAAAAAGCGGTCAAACTGCTGGATGAGCTGGAACACGAATATCAGCTTATTGAGCGGCGCAGGCAGGGCTTGGGAAAGCCGAACCTGCTCTATGTGAAAGACCTCTATGCGGGACTTTCACAATCGAACTACTGGAAGTATGAAAATCAAACTTCTGGTGGTTTGAAAAGCGAACTTCCGGGAGTATGGAAATCAAACGGAAGTAAGACTGATATAAATAATACTGATAGTAGTGAGACTGATCTAATCTATTCTGCACAATCTGGTGAAAACATATCCGGGGAGATGCGGGAAGATGAAAGGTATCGCTTCTATTTTCAAGACAAGCTGGAAATCCCAATCTTAGAGAAGAACTTCCCACATGACCGGGAAATCCTGATGGAGATTCTGGAACTTCTTGTGGAAACCGTAACCAGCAGAAAGAAGTTTCTGCGCATTTGTGGGGAAGAAAAGCCGAAAGAGGTGGTCAAAAGCCGCCTGATGAAGCTGGATTCCATGCACATCCAGTATGTAATGGAATGCCTGAAAAGCAATACCACACAGGTACGAAACATCAAACAATATCTGCTTGCTACACTGTATAATGCTCCGACCACGATTGACAGCTATTACGCTGCACAGGTCAGACATGATTTCGGATGGGGCGGCAGAAGCAATTAAGGAGGACGATGCAATGAGCGTGTTTTTTATGGATTTTGATATGGCTCCCTCGGTGATCTGGGCGAGAGACTTGTACGACCAGATGCAGATTCGGAGTGACTTCCGCAAGTGGTTCCCCCGGATGTGCCAGTATGGATTTGTGGAGGGCCGGGACTATGAGTTCGTTCCCCGTGTCCGTCCGCAGGATGAGGGCGGGCGCACGGTGCAGCGGTATGTGAAAGACTACCGGATCACACTGGAGATGGCAAAGCAGCTGTACAAGCTCCATCACTTCCACAAGAATGACTGTTTCCACAGCTGCGAAGGACAGCACTGCATGGGAACGGATCACTGGATGCAGGCAGTCATTGAACTGCTGCATCAGCACAAGTGTAAAAGCCACGCGCCGCCGAAGCGTTTTTACGAATCACAGCCGCCCGATTCGCTGGTGACAACGACACAGATCGCAAAAGAGTACGGCTGCGGTGCAAAGGTGTTCAATCGTCTGCTCCATCTGCACGGTATCCAGTACCGGGCCAATAACCAGTGGGTGCTGTATGCAAAGCATCAGGATAAGGGATATACTGCAAACCTTGTTTTCCGGCTCCATCGGAGTGATGGCAGTGCAGTGGAAAAGCTGCATACGGCATGGACGCACAAAGGCAGGAAGTTTCTGTACCACGAACTGAAACGGCGTGGGATTCTTCCGATGGCAGAACAGGAGGGGTGAGCCTATGAACTTTACGAATAGCCCGTTTGAACGTATGATGCGCCAGCGTCCGGGAACGGACAGTGACCATCCCTGCATTTCCTGCCGACACCGCAGGGAGTGCGGCTACATGATGCACCAGTGCAGAAAGAAATTTCGTTCGGTCTTTGGCGATACGGCTCCCCCGGTATCAGGCACAGTCAGTGTCTGATGCCGTTTGGATAAAACTATAAACCGGAAAGGAGGGCGCAGGTGCAGGATGAAGTAAACGAAAAAACGATGGCATTGTGCATCAAAGGCGGAAAAATCTCGGCGCAGCTTCTGAAAGCAGCACTGACAAAGCTGTTGGCAGAAATCGAGAAGAAAAAACAGCAGTCGAAGAAGATGGGAGGGCAGAACCGATGTAAGAGAGGAAAGCAGAGCATCAAGAGCCTGCAACAGAGCGGCGCACAGCTTACCAATATCGTTGTCACGGACAATAACATCAAGTCGTTTGACCGGGTAGCCCGGAAGTACGGCATTGATTATAGTCTGAAAAAGGCAGAAAAAGAGGGTAAAACCGAATATCTGGTCTTTTTCAAGGCGAAAGATGTAGACGTTATGACGGCAGCGTTCAAGGAATACACCGGAGTTTCGCTGAAAAAGGAGCAGCGGCAGTCCATCCGTAAGAAGCTGGAGCAGGCAAAGGAGCGTGTTGCCAAGCACCGGGAAATCACCAAGGAAAAGACGAAAAACAGAGGGCAGGTGCGATGAGCCAGAAAAAGAAAACGACCGCACAGAGCAAACGACCGCGCAAAGCCCCCTCCAACCAGACAGGCGGAGCGGCATGGGGCAAGAAAGTAGCGGCGGCAATCAGTGGAAAGATGCAGTCGGCAGATATGAAAAAGCTGATCCTGCTGAATTTTCCTTACATTATCGCCTTTTACATGGTGGAGAAAGCCGCATGGCTGTACCGACACTGTAATGGCGATACCATCGTGGACAGGCTGATGGTTCTTTTTATGAACTTCGGTCTGGCCTACAAGAGTTATCTGCCAAGTGTCCATCCGTTCGACTTGCTGGTGGGTCTGATCGGTGCAGCAGCACTGAAAGCCGTGATCTACTTTAAGGGGAAGAACGCAAAGAAGTATCGTCAGGGAGAGGAATACGGCTCTGCCCGGTGGGGCAATGCCAAGGACATTGAACCTTTTATTGACCCGGTATTCGAGAATAATGTGCTGCTCACCCAGACGGAACGGTTGATGATGAGCGGCAGACCAAAGCATCCGAAGTATGCCAGAAACAAGAATGTCATTGTGATCGGCGGCTCTGGCAGCGGCAAGACACGGTTTTTCGTAAAGCCCAATCTGATGCAGATGCCCGAAAAGGTCAGCTATGTCTGTACTGACCCGAAAGGTACGATCATCATTGAATGCGGAAAGATGCTCTCGGATGCCGGGTACAAAATCAAAGTCCTGAACACGATCAACTTCAAGAAGTCGATGCACTATAACCCGTTCCACTATATCCGCAGTGAGAAAGATATTCTGAAACTGGTCAATACGATCATCGCCAACACGAAAGGAGACGGCGAGAAGTCCGGCGAAGATTTCTGGGTCAAGGCAGAACGCCTGCTCTACTGCGCACTCATCGGCTATATCTACTATGAAGCCCCGGAAGAAGAACAGAACTTCTCCACGCTGCTGGAATTTATCAATGCCAGCGAAGCCCGCGAGGATGATGAAGAGTTCAAGAATCCGGTCGATGAACTATTTGAGGATTTGGAAAAGGCTAAACCAGAACACTTTGCCGTGCGGCAGTACAAAAAGTACAAGCTGGCGGCAGGTAAAACGGCGAAGTCCATTCTGATTTCCTGCGGTGCGAGACTGGCTCCATTTGACATTAAGGAACTGCGTGACTTGATGGCATACGACGAGATGGAGCTGGATATGCTGGGAGATCAGCGCACCGCAATGTTCGTTATTATCTCCGATACAGATGATACCTTCAATTTTGTGGTGTCGATCCTGTACACACAGCTATTCAATTTGCTTTGTGATAAGGCGGACGATGAACACGGTGGCAGACTTCCGTACCATGTGCGGCTGCTCCTGGACGAGTTTGCAAACATCGGCCAGATTCCAAAGTTCGATAAACTGATCGCTACCATCCGCAGCCGTGAGATTTCTGCTTCGATTATTCTCCAATCGCAAAGCCAGCTAAAGACCATTTACAAGGATGCCGCAGAAACCATCATTGGCAACTGCGACACGATGCTGTTCCTTGGCGGCAAGGAAAGCTCCACCCTCAAGGAGATTTCTGAAACTCTGGGCAAGGAAACCATCGACCTTTACAACACATCGGATACCCGCGGCAACAGCCCCTCTTTTGGCACGAACTACCAAAAGACCGGAAAAGAACTGATGAGCCGGGATGAGCTTGCAGTCATGGACGGCAGCAAGTGCATCTTACAGTTAAGAGGTGTCAGACCATTCCTGAGCGATAAGTTTGACATTACCAAACATAAGCGGTACAAGGAACTTTCGGATTTCGACAAGAAAAACGAGTTCGACGTAGAACGCTACCTGAAACACGAACTGCGGCTGCTCACCACGGAAGAATTTGACCTTTATGAAGTGGATGTGACCGAACAGGCACAAGGATAAGGAAGGAGGCTTTTATCAACAGCAAGCGATACACCCTCCCACCCGTTCGGGCAGACCCTGAACAGGTGATCCGTATGACCGACACGAAATAACCACCATCTATCATGTGATTCCAAAAGGCTGACTTTATTGAAAATGAAAGGAGAAGCCAGAATCGCAGGAAGCGGGCAGCACCGAAGATGTGCCAGCCCGCTTTCCTTTTGGAATCGCAAATATTCATCAAATCTGCGGTCTGGCGAAAATAATATATGGAATTCTTTAATCAGTCTATTACCGTTCTGCAGACTCTCGTTGTGGCTATTGGCGCAGGTCTTGGCGTTTGGGGTGTTGTCAATCTGATGGAAGGATATGGCAACGACAATCCGGGTGCAAAGTCCCAGGGCATGAAGCAGCTCATGAGCGGTGGCGGCGTCATTCTCATCGGTACGCAGCTGATCCCTCTGCTCTCTGGTCTGTTCGGCTAAGCACCCGCGATAGGAGGTACTCCCGCCATTGTTCGATAATATCTTTGCAGCCATCGAAAAATGGATGCGGGAACTTCTGACAGGAATGGTGGAGTCCAACATGAGTACGATGTTCACGGATGTCAATGAAAAGACAAGTGAGATCGCGGCTCAGGTTGGACGCACTCCACAAAACTGGAACAGCAGCGTTTTCAGTATGATTCAGAACTTATCAGAGTCGGTGGTAGTTCCGATTGCCGGAATCATCATCACTCTGGTACTCTGCTATGAGCTGATCTCGATGCTGACCGAGCGAAACAACCTGCATGATGTAGATACATGGATGTTCTTCAAGTATTTTGTCAAGGCATGGGTCGCAATCTATCTGGTCAGCAATACGTTCACAATTACAATGGCAGTCTTTGACGTTGGACAATCGGTGGTCAATTCGGCTTCCGGTATCATCAACGGCGAGACTGCCATTGATGTTAGTTCGCTGTCCATGCAGATGCAGGCGGCGATGGCAACCATGGAGATCGGTGAACTGGTAGTGCTGGCTCTTGAAACCTTCCTTGTCAGCTTCTGCATGAAAATTATGTCGGTGGTGATAACTGTCATTGTCTATGGGCGCATGATAGAGATTTATCTCTATACATCGCTTGCCCCGATCCCGTTCGCAACGATGAGCAACCGTGAATGGGGTCATGTAGGAACCAATTATTTCAGAGGACTGTTCGCCCTTGCATTTCAGGCATTCCTGATGATGGTCTGTGTGGCGATTTACGCAGCACTGATCTCTTCGGTGCGGATTTCCAGCAATATGCACTCCGCACTGATCGGCGTTGCAGCGTATACCGTGATTCTGTGCTTCAGCCTGATGAAAACGGGAAGTCTGTCCAAACAGATCTTCGGCAGTCACTAAAACCGGGAAAATCCGAGGAAAGGAAAGACAGCAGACAAAAGCCGTATCCCGGCGGCGTGTCTGGCTGTTATGGTGAAGAATGGCTTATGTAACGATCCCGAAAGACCTGTCCAAAGTCAAAAACAAGGTTTTTCTCAACCTGACAAAGCGGCAGCTCATCTGTATGGGCTTTGCGGCATCCATCGGTGTTCCGTTCTACTTTCTCACACGGGGAACACTTGGCACAAGCAACGCGGCGGCGGGCATGGTGCTGCTGATGCTCCCGGAATTTTTCTTTGCGCTGTTCGAGAAAAACGGGATGCACCTTGAAACCATCCTGACGAACTTCATCAATGTCCGTTTCAAACGTCCGGCGGTTCGCCGCTACGAGATCGAAAATCTGTACGAATATGAGCCGGAGAAACCTGTAACACCAAAAGTGAAGAAGGGAGGCATTATTGGGAAAAGAAAAGGATAAGAAGCCGCTGTTCGGCGGCATCTTCCAGAAATTCTTCAAGCCGTCTGCAAAGGCAGAAGCAAAAAAGAAGAAAGAGCATCACTTGACCGTGCAGCGGTCGATTCCGTATCTGGAAATGGGGCGGGACGGCATCTGCCGGGTGGAGGAACATCTGTATTCCAAAACCGTCCGCTTCTATGACATTAACTATCAGTTGGCACAGAACGAGGATAAGAACACCATTTTTGAAAGCTGGTGTGATTTCCTCAATTACTTCGATTCCAGCATCCGCTTTCAGCTTTCGTTCATCAACCACAAAAGCGATATGAGCGAATACAACAAGGTCATTCAGATCGAGCCACAGCATGACCAGTTCGATGATGTGCGCATGGAATATGCGCAGATGCTGAAACAGCAGCTTGCCAAAGGCAACAACGGTCTGGTTCGGACAAAGTACATCACGTTCAGCATTGAAGCCAAAAGCGTGAAAGAAGCAAAGCCCCGGCTGGAACGCATCGAAACCGATATTCTCAACAATTTCAAGGTGCTGGGAGTGAAAGCATATCCGCTGAATGGTGTGGAACGCTTACAGATCATGTATGAGATGTTCCATCAGGAGGAAGAACGGAAGTTTGAGTTCAGCTATGACCGCATCCTGCAAAGCGGCATGACCACAAAGGATTTCATTGCTCCGACCAGTTTCCTGTTCAAGAGCGGCAAGGACTTCCAGATGGGAGATACCATTGGCGCAGTATCCTATCTGAACATCCTCGCCCCGGAACTAACGGATAAGGTGCTGGCAGAGTTTCTGGACATGGACAAGAATCTGGTAGTCAGCATCCATGTGCAGTCGGTAGACCAGCTCAAGGCAATCAAACTCATCAAGGGCAAGATCACTGACCTCGACCGCATGAAGATCGAGGAACAGAAAAAGGCGGTGCGTTCTGGTTATGATATGGAAATTATTCCGAGTGACCTTGCAACTTATGGCGGCGAAGCCAAGAAGATTCTGGATGATCTGCAGAGCCGCAATGAGCGTATGTTCCTTATTACGGTGTTGTTCCTCAATGCTGCGAAAACCAAACAGGATTTGGACAGTGCGGTATTTCAGACGGCTGGTATCGCTCAGAAGTTCAACTGTACCCTGAATCGACTGGACTATATGCAGGAGCAGGGACTTATGAGCAGCCTGCCGCTGGCCAATAACCTTGTCCCCATCAAGCGGGCATTGACTACAACTTCCACCGCCATTTTCGTGCCGTTCACCACGCAGGAACTTTTCATGGAGGGCGATTCCCTCTATTACGGTCTGAATGCAGTATCTAACAACATGATTATGGCAGACCGCAAACAGCTCAAAAATCCGAACGGTCTGATTTTGGGTACGCCTGGTTCTGGTAAATCGTTCAGCGCAAAGCGTGAAATGACAAACGTGTTCTTCACGACAACGGACGATATTATCATCGCAGACCCGGAAGGCGAGTATTATCCGCTGGTCGAAGCACTGGGCGGGCAGGTCATTCATATCTCATCCACCAGCCGGGACTACATCAACCCGATGGACATTAACCTGAACTATGCGGACGATGATAACCCGCTGGGCATGAAGTCGGACTTCATCCTTTCCCTGTGTGAACTTATCATGGGTGCACGGGACGGCATGGAGCCGGAAGAAAAATCCGTCATTGACCGATGCCTGCCGCTGGTCTATCAGAAATATCTGAATGACCCGAAACCGGAAAATATGCCGATTCTCGGTGATCTGTACGACTGCCTGCGGGAGCAGAAAGAACGGCAGGCGCAGCGCATCGCCACGGCACTGGAAATCTACGTCAATGGTTCGCTGCGGGTGTTCAACCACCAGACGAATGTGGAGCTGGATAACCGCCTTATCTGCTTTGACATTAAGGAGTTGGGAAAGCAGCTCAAAAAGCTGGGTATGCTCATCGTGCAGGATCAGGTGTGGAATCGTGTCACCATCAACCGCAATGCAAAGAAAAACACACGATACTACATTGATGAGTTCCACTTGCTCTTAAAGGAAGAGCAGACGGCCGCATACAGTGTTGAAATCTGGAAGCGTTTCCGAAAATGGGGCGGCATCCCCACGGGTATCACGCAGAACATCAAAGACCTGCTGGCAAGCCGGGAAATCGAGAATATCTTTGAGAATAGCGATTTCATTTATATGCTGAATCAGGCATCCGGCGATAGACAGATTCTTGCAAAGCAGCTCAACATTTCGCCGTTCCAGCTTTCCTATGTGACGAACAGCAACGAGGGCGAGGGGCTGCTGTTCTACGGCAACACCATTATCCCGTTCAAGGATAAGTTTGATACTTCGCTGAAACTCTATGGTCTTATGACCACGAAACCGAATGAAATTGCAAAATACAGGGAGAAGAAAGACGCATGATGAAAGAGAAAAAACTGAGCCAGATGATTCTGAAGCTGCATGACCGTGCTGAGGCGGCAAAATACGATGGCGATTCCAGCCCGCCTTATCAGGAAGTGGAAATGCTGAACTTTCACGATGAGGAATCGGTGGTGCATACGGTGCTGGAGGACTTTTACGCAGTCGGCGCACTGGCAGATGAACTGACCCACGGATTCCACATGGAAGAGCGGGGCTACATCGACCGCACGGAGGTCAATTCCCGGCTGATCGCTTTTGCCAGGGAGCTGGAGCGGATTCTCGATAAGTGGGAAACCCATGCAACGCTGATTGCATAAGTTTCCTGCCGGACGGGAGGTGAATCCGATGGCAGACAAGCGATTCCGGGGCAGAGATAAAATCGTCCAGAAAATGACCAAAGACGGTCTGGTGGAAGAGAATCTCCGCACCGGGGAAACCAAGTCCGCAGTTGCAGAAGAACCACCGAAGCAGGAAGATTCGGAAAAAGACGCTGCGGAAAGTGCAGAAGAAACCCCTGTTGTGGAAGAGGATGTGTGCATGGATGCCGAGGATGGAGAGGAGGAAAAGCCCCGGCGCAGCACTGCCAAGCAGAGTACAGAGTATTATAAAGCCCATCAGGAGGATGGAAAACCGAAAGAAAAAGATGTTCCGCCAGTGGACGAGGATACAGAGCCTGCACCGAAGAAAAAGGGCCGCTTATCCTTTGATGATGAGCAGCAAGGTGGCATTGTCCGTGGCGCGGGGCTGGGTATTAAGAAAGTGGCGAAGAAAGGAGTGGATACCGCCACTGGTTTTGCCCACAACAAGGTACATCAGGTCGAAAAGGAAAACTCCGGCGTGGAGTCGGCGCACAAGAGCGAAGAAACGCTGGAAGGACTGTACCGCTTCTCCAAAGGCCGGAAAAAGACCAGAGAAAAATCCGCCAGAGCTGAGAAAAAAGTCGAGGCTGAGAAAAAAGTCGAGGCTGAGAAAAAAGTCGAGGCTGAGAAAAAATCCAGCCGTCTGAAATTTTCGGAGAATGAGGGCGGCATAACCGAAGAAGCGGCAGAAATGCCATTGAAAAAGAAACCGCCCCAGCCGCCACCGACTGCCGCAGGAGGTGAAGCAACAAAGACAGTCGGTTCAAAGTTTTACCAGAAAAAGCAGTATAAGGATGCCTATGCAGCAGCCAAGCGGGGCCAGAAAGCCGGAAACGCTGCCAGCAAGCAGGCGGCAACGGCAGCAAACACGCTTGCAGAAAAAGCAAAGGCAGCGGTGCAGGAGGTCGTTGTGCAGAACAAGACCCTCTGGGCGGGACTTGGCATTGCAGCACTGATGCTCATGCTGATTATGGGCGCATTCTCAAGCTGTTCAGCAGCGATCCATGGAACGGGCAGTACCTTTATCGGAACGACGTATCCCAGTAAGGACGCTGACATGAAAGGTGCAGAAGAAGATTATCTGGAACTGGAAAAGAAGCTGGATGAGCAGATACGGCAGATGGAGTCCACACATCCCGGCTATGACGAATACCGTTACCAGTTGGATGAGATCGGGCATGACCCGTATCAGCTGATCTCTCATCTGACTGCCGTATATGAGCAGTTCACCAGAGGACAGGTGAAAACCGTCATCAAGTCGCTGTTTGAGCAGCAGTATCTCCTGAAAGTCTGGGAAACGATAGAGATTCGCACACGCATGGAAACCAGAGTAGGGATTCGGCCAACGATTGACGCTTTTGGAAACGTCAGCATGGAAACCTATACCTATCAGGAAGAAGTGGAGTATGAGTACAAAATCCTCAACGTCCTGCTGAAGAACAAGGGCTTTGACACCATTGCCAGAAAGAACATGGATCGGAAGCAGACTGGGCGGTATGATGCCTACAATCTGACCTATGGCAATCGCCCGGAACTGTTTGGCGCAGGCTCACCTACATACAGCGGCGGCACAACAGGAAGCATTGGCTCTGGCGGTTCGGGTGGAACAGGCGGCAGTTCCGGCGGTGGTTTCCGATATGATATTCCAGAAGAAGCCCTGTCGGATGAAAAGTTTGCAAGGATGATCGCAGAAGCCGAAAAGTATCTGGGAATGCCGTATGTGTGGGGCGGCAGTTCCCCAAGCACCAGTTTTGACTGCTCCGGCTTTGTCTGCTGGGTCATCAATAACTGCGGCAATGGCTGGAACGTCGGGCGCACGACAGCGAATGGACTGCGAGGCAAGTGCAGCTACGTTTCTCTTGCAAATGCACAGCCGGGTGACTTGATCTTCTTTGAAAAAACCTATAATACCGTCGGCGCGTCGCACGTTGGCATCTATGTTGGCAACGGCATGATGATTCACTGCGGCGACCCGATTTCTTATACCAGCATCAATTCGACCTACTGGCAGAACCACTTCCTTGGTTTTGGCAGAATCAAGTAGAGGAAAGGAGAGAAGCTAGATGAGCAAAAAGCTGAAGAAGTTTTTGAATGATGCAGAGAAAACCGAAAGCAAGATCGCGGAACTGGAAGAGTACCTGAGAAATGTCCGGGCTGCACAGAAAAAGGAAGAGGACAATGAGATCGTTCGGGCTATCCGCAGCACAAAGCTGGGCGGGCGTGACCTGTTGGCACTGCTGGAAAATATCCAGGCGGGGAATGTGACGTTCCAGACAACCGTGAATAACGAGAATAAGACTTCGGAAGAAGCAGAAATGGAGGATGTGATTGCGAAAGATGCTTAAAAAGCTGGGTATTGTGATTCCCAGTGCAGTGCTGACCCTGCTGATGGCGGTAGGCTTTTCCACTCCGGCATTTGCCTATGTGGAGCCGGAAGTCAAGGAAGAGCCTGCACAGGTCATTGAGGAAGAGGAACCCACCGAGGAAGAGAAGATTCCGTTCACCATTGCGGGCAATGGTGAGGTGGAGGATAACATTACGGACGATTCCAGTAAGGAGTTCTTCACGGTCAAGACCAAGGGCGGAAATACCTTTTTTCTAGTGATCGACCGGGCAAGGAACAGCGAGAATGTGTATATGCTCTCCATGATCGACGAATACGATTTGCAGGAGTTTCTAACCGATGAGGAACGCAACGGCAAGGAAGAAGAGAAGCCGGCAGTCGTGCTACCGGAAACCAAACCTGAGCCGGAACCGGATGTCGAGATCGAAGAGCCGGAACAGGACGATGGAAAGCTGACCAAGATTCTGGCAATCGTATTTGTTATGGGTGTAGGCGGTGCAGGCGCATTCTTCTATTTCTACATTTATAAGCCGAAGCAGAGTGAGCCGGAAGTATCGAAAGAAAATCTGGAATATGAAGCTCTGCCGACAAAGAATGAGGATGAGGAAGCAGGGCAGGACGCAGAAACCGAAGAATAATAGAAAAACCGTATAATCTAGTGGTGCAGGGATGGTCTGATTCGGACTGTCCCTGCTTTTTTCAAACAAGCAGGAGGATACATGAAATATCTTGTGATAGCAGAAAAGCCGAGTGTGGCACGTTCCATCTCGAAAGTGATCGGTGCATACAAACATGAGGACGGGTATCTGGAGGGTGGGGATTGCGTGGTGAGCTGGTGTCTGGGGCATCTGGCAGAGTATGCAGCCCCGGAGTATTACGATGAACGCTATAAGAGCTGGCGGTTTGATGATCTTCCGATTCTCCCGGAAGAATGGAAATTGTTGGTTTCGGAAGATAAGAAAGCGCATTTCAATATCCTGCGAAAGCTCCTCCGAAGCAAAGATTTTGATTATGTGGTAAATGCCTGCGACGCAGGGCGTGAGGGCGAAGCAATCTTTCGCCGCGTGTACGGTCTGGCAGGCAGCAAACTCCCGGTCAAACGGCTGTGGATTAGCAGCATGGAAGATTCCGCTATCCAGCAGGGCTTTGATTCCTTAAAGGATGGCGCAGAGTATGACAACCTGTTTGCCGCTTCGGAGTGCAGGGCAAAGGCAGACTGGCTGATTGGTATGAATGGCACACGGGCTTTTACCAAGAAATACGGCAGGCGGCAGACCATTGGACGGGTGCAGACTCCGACACTGGCAATGCTGACGGAACGGCAGAACAAAATCCAGAACTTTGTAAAAGAGCCGTATTACAAAGTAGAAATCACAGGAAATGGCATCGTGGCAGAATCGGAACGGATGGCACAGGAGCAGGATGCGGATACCATGCAGGCAGCTTGTGATGGACAGTGTGCCGTAGTTGGCAGCATCGAGCGCAAACGGAAAGAACAGTCTGCGCCGAAGCTGTATGACTTAACGACCTTGCAGCGAGAAGCTAACCGCTATTATGGTTTTACCGCCAGTCAGACTTTGAAGATCGTACAGGAATTGTACGAAGAAAAGCTGGTGACATACCCGCGAACGGACAGCCAGTACATCACGGAAGATATGCAGCAGACCATGGCAGATTTGCTCAAACACTATGGCGGCGAAGCAGATGGAGTAAAGCAGGTGGTCAATAACAAAAAGGTCACTGACCACCATGCGATTCTGCCGACACTGGAAAGCTGCAAGCGTGGGTCAAACAGCCTGTCCGGGGATAAGGAAAAGGTCTTTGCTCTCATCGTCTGGAAGATGCAACAGGCAGTACAGCCGCCATACATCTATGAAGATGTTCTGGTAACAGTATGCTGTCAGGACAGGAAATTCACTGCAAAATACAAAAATGTCTTGCAGGCGGGACATACCGCAATGCCTGTTCCGTTTGCAGAACAGGAAAAAAGCAAGGATATGGCATTCCCCAAGAAACTGGAACAGGGCGAGGTGATTCCTGTGGTGAGCGCGGAGAAAAAGCAGGGCTTTACATCTCCGCCGAAAGCATTTACCGAAGACACCCTGCTTTCTGCAATGGAAAGCGCAGGCAACAAGGAGTTTGAAAAAGACACGGAAAAGAAAGGACTGGGAACACCTGCGACCCGTGCAGCGATTCTGGAAAAGCTGGTATCTTCTGGCTATGTGGAACGCAAAGGCAAGCAGATTCTTCCCAGTGCAGAGGGGGTTACGGCAATCGCAAATATCCCGGATTACCTGAAATCGGCAAGCATGACCGCTGAGTGGGAAAATGAACTGCTGCGGATGGAACGGGGCGAAACAAAGCCCGCCGACTTCATGCAGGGCATCGGTGGATTGCTGGAACGAATGCTGGCAGACCTCCGGCAAATTCCGACCGTACAGGAATCACCTATTTATAATAAGGTATCTATCGGGAACTGCCCGGTATGTGGAAAGCCCGTCTGTGAAGGCAAGCTGAATTTCTATTGCTCTGACCGGGACTGTAAATTTGCCCTCTGGAAAGAAAGTAAATACCTTTCCGGCATGAAAAAGACGCTCACAAAGAAGATGGCAACTGACCTTTTGAAGAAAGGACGTACCTATGCAAAAGACTTCTACTCTGCCAAAAAGGACAAGACCTTTGCCGCAGACCTTGTTATGGCAATAGAAAATGGCAGAGCGCAGTACAGTCTTGAATTTCCGAAAACACCAGCTAAGAAGTAAGGAGGGAACGATTGGCGAAATTTAACGATATTCGGGAACTTGCCCAGCAGAACGCACGGTGGGTAAGCAATTCTCCGAAAGACTGGATGAACTATCTGGATGTGGCGGCACGGCTGTACCGCTATTCGTTCAAAGATACTCTGCTGATCCATGCTCAGCGTCCTAATGCGACCGCCTGTGCAGAGCTGGAAGTCTGGAACAAGAAAATGAACCGCTGGGTAAACCGTGGCGCAAAAGGCATTGCGCTTTTGGACGATGCCAGCCCACGGGCAAAGCTGCGCTATGTGTTCGACATTGCGGACACGCATCTGGTGCAGGGCGGCAGAACGCCGATCCTCTGGCGCATTGATGATTCGGAACACCAGCAGATGATCCTCGACCATCTGGCAGATACTTATGCTCTGACGCAGACGGACAGCATGAATGCTGCGCTGATGGAACTGGCACAGCAGTTGACCGCTGAAAATCTGGAAGAAGCGATGGATGGTCTAGAATATGAGGTGGCAGACACTTTTCTGGAAGGACTGGATGAAGATAATCTCCGTGTCCGTTTCCGGGAGTTAATGACCAACAGTATTTTCTATACCCTTTCCAGACGCTGCGGACAGGAACCGCTGGAAGTGCTGGACGATGAGGATTTTATCCGTATCGTGGATTTCAACCAACTTCCGGTCTTGACTTTCTTGGGTAATGCTGTTTCGGAACAGTGTGAAGCGGTTCTCCGTGACATCGGACGGGAAATGCAGAAAATTTACCGAAAAGAAGTTACAGAACATCTTGCAAAAACTGCCGACAGCTTGTATAATACCAGTACGGGCTTTAGCACATTAAAGCGCGAAATCGAAACAAACATCACCGAAGGAGGAAAACCGTATGGAACTGACTTATCACCGCAAGGGGGACTACCTGTTTCCGAACCTGACCGTACAGGACAAGCCGATGAGCATTGGGAAGTACGGGATGCTGCGCAGGACTTATCTGAGGGAGAACAAGAAGAACTGGTATCAGAGTATGCTGATGAGCGGCAGGCTGAATCAGCATCTGGCGCAGATCGACGAGCAGGCAGAGAACCGGATGGAGGAACTGATCGAGAGCCTGAACGAGAAGTTTCCGGCTCCGAACAAGGAAACCGAACAGATGGCATGGGTGGCACACCAGAACAATCTGACCGCGATGGCGGAAGAGATCGTGCTGAAGGAATTGGTGTACAACTAACCGCTGACACAACCGAACAGGATTTGAGCGAAGCAGAGGAAGAGATTTCCTCTGCTTTTTCTCTGCCCAGTTTGCCGACCGTGAAACAGCAGATTCGGGCAATCGAAGCCCCGATGCAGGCACAGTATGCCGATGAGATCACCATTCCGGTAGAAGTTGTGGATGAAATCCTGCGGACAGGCAGCAATCGAAACAAAAGCCAGCTTCGCCTTATCTATAACTTTATGACCGAACAGACCCCGGAAGAGTATACCGCTTTTGTCAAAAAGGAATATGGCGAGGGCGGCAAGGGCTTTGAGATCGGTGGCACAAAATATGCGGTCTGGTTCGATGAGCTGGGTATGCAGATCGCCGTTGGAGATACGGTTCGGAACGACCCCAAAAACAAAGCATTTCTGTCATGGGAAGATGTCAGCGGCAGAATCCATCAGCTTTTGCAGCAGGGAGAGTATGCACCAAAATCGGTTTTGGATGCAGCCCGTGGCAATGTCCTGCATGAACACGCAGAAGCCCTGAGCTATATGGAACGCGATATGGCAGAGGGCGTGGCAGAGATGGTCTTTGCCGATACGTCCATCTTCTCCGGCGGATACCCGGAACTTACAGAACGCCTTGCAAAGTTGCTTGACCAGCCGGAATTTCTGGCTGATCTGAACGAACGTCTTTTAGGACTGGCAGAAGCCTACGCCGAAGATAAAAGTGTGATGCGGATGCAGTTCTATCGCCCGGACAAAGTATCTGAACAGTTTCAGAAGTTTGCTCTCCCGTTCCAGCCGTATCAGGCAAGAGAGGGCTTTCAGTGGAATGAGCAGAAAGTTTTTATCACGGAAGATGAGATCAATGCTTTCCTTGCAGGCGGCGGGCCGTATTCGGATGGCAGACTGGCAACGTACAGTTTCTTCCTTAATCACGAAGAGAAAGCAGAACGCGCGGCGTTTCTGAAAGACCGATACGGCGTTGGCGGCAGCAGTCATGCACTTTCCCGTGCAGATAATTCCCATGCCAACTATGACGGCAGAGGTCTGGAACTGGCACGGGGCAGCTATGGAAAGCCGGATGCACTGGTGAAGCTGAACTGGAATCAGGCGGCTGAACGAGTTGCAAAGCTCATTGACCAGAGTTTGTATCTGAAGCCTGCGGATTACAGCCGGATGCCGAGTTACGAGCGTGAGCAGATGGCAAATCGGGTGATTGGTTTCTACCATCGTCTGCCCGATGAAGTGGAACGTCCGTTTGAACGGGAACTGCTGAACGAAGACGCCAGAAAGAAACTGCCCGTCATGCTGGCTGATTCGGAACAGGCGGCAGAACTTCTGGAAAAGATGGATGCAGCACTTCTTTCCGTTCCGCTGGATTCCCCGGACTATGCAGAAAAATCAAAGATATTGGCTGACCTGCATCAGTATGTTGAGGGAACGTACACGATCTTCCCAGAGAAGAAAAAGGCTATTGAGATTTCTGCTTCTGAGACAGGACAAATATCGCTTTTCGATATTTGGGTGCAGGAACAGGAATCGAAAGAGCATTCAACCACCGCAGTGGTTGAAGAACCCCAGAAGCAGGCGGTAAAGTATAGCAGATACATCGGAGATTATCTCTATCTGGAAGATGACAGCCTTTATAAAATCGAACGTGTTACGGATTCTCTGATCTATCTGAAAGATATGGAGCGTCCTGCATGGGCAGCGCGGGTGCTTCGACCGAACCAGTATGATGCAGAACTGGCAAAGAATCCGCTGAATGATTATCTTCTGGCAGGGCAGGAATCTGCGCTGAAAGATAGTCGCTGCGTTTACAAGGAATGTCTGTATACCATGCTGGACGCGGTGCAGCAAAGTGAAATCTATCCGTATCTCCGTGACCGCGATGTGGATGCAGATGAAGCGGAAAAGGAACTTCGGAACAAGATCGACGAGCTGTTAGAGCAGAATGCGGAAACTGCCCCGCTGTATCTGGAAGCCAGCGAGAACTGGGAGAACTTCAAAGACTGGCTGGTAGAAGATATTTTCCAGCGCACCTATCAGGACATGATGCCGGATTCCCGCGATGCGGTTGCCCTTTACCAGAATGACATTCATGCGCCCCGATGGGTGCGTGGCATGATGGTAGATGCGGCTGTGCAGGAAATTAAGACAGTGCCGGAGAAGAAGCAAGAAGAAAAACAGGAAACTCCATCTGAACCGAAACTGAAAGCCTACTACCGTTCAACTTCACAGATGGAGGACGGTTATGTGGAGCGTATTGCCATTCTGCAATATCCGAACGGCAAGTATTATAACCACTACGGTTTTGATGATGTTAGGGGCGAGGGTGCAGGGAGCGCAGGCCCGTTTGACACGCTGGAAGATGCAAAGCGGACGCTGAAAGCACATCGCCCGGATGCGGAGGAAGGCTTATCACCATTGTCTGCTGAAGCAGAAAATGAGTATCATGCGCTGAAAGAACGATACCCGGACGCACTGGTTGGCTTTGAGCAGAATGGATTTTTTGAATTTTATGGTGATGATGCCAAACGGGTGACGGAGCTAATCGACACAAAAATGCTTCGGAAGGAAACTGTATCAGGAGAAATTCCAGTCACAGGATTCCCTCGTGAGCAGTGGGCGCATTTTGGCAAGGAACTCTGGAAATGTGGTGAGAGTGTTTATCTCTCCGGTCAAGGGGAAGACGGAACGCACCATGAAACCAAATATCTACGTCGGGAAGAATATCTTCCCCGAAACGCAGATGTTGAGATTGACGGTAGAGAATTTCGTGTGGATTCGGTCGATTTCAAGAATAGGACTGTTAGCCTGCAGGACATGACTCTTGCAAAAGAAGCACGGTATCCAATTTTCCGTACAGAGCCGCTTGAGTATGTACGTCACCTGTATGAAATGGGTGATACGGAATATCATAACGACATTGAGCGAAAAGTCTTTGAATCTCTGGACAAAGCACAGGTAGCTTATGAAGACTTTACCCCGGAACAGATGGATGTAATCTATGCTGTTGCGGAGAATGGCGGCAGTCTGGAAGAATTACTGAATCCTGAATTTAGCCCGGAACAGATGCAGCTTATCGCAGATGTGCAGACCCGGACAGATGCTATCCATCGTTCGGCGGCAGATGATGCTGTTAAGCCCCTTACCAGCAAGCCTATGACCCCGGAAGAGGTCAACCAGGCACGGAAAGAGAAAAATCTGCCGCTGGACACGGATACCGCGCAGAAGCCGCCTGCACAGCCAAACCAGAAGCCTATCAATTTCCGTATCACAGACGATGATCTTGGCGCAGGAGGAGCCAAGACAAAATTCAAAGCAAACATCGAAGCCATCCGACTGCTGCAAACGCTGGATGCCGAACAGCGGCAGGCAACCGCCGAAGAACAGGAAGTTTTATCCCGGTATGTCGGCTGGGGCGGTATTCCGCAGGCATTTGATGAGAAGAATGCGGACTGGGCAAAGGAGTATGCGGAACTGAAATCTCTGCTCCCGGCAGATGAGTACAGTGAAGCGCGGGCATCTACGCTGAATGCTTTCTACACTTCGCCTACGGTAATCAAGGCAATATATGAAGCCCTTTCCAATATGGGTCTGAGCAAAGGCAATGTGCTGGAGCCGTCATGTGGAGTGGGCAACTTCATGGGTCTTGTGCCTGAAAGCATGGAAAACATCAAGATGTATGGTGTGGAACTGGACAGCGTATCAGGACGCATTGCACAGCAGCTTTATCAGAAGAACAAAATTGCCGTGCAGGGCTTTGAAACGATGCAGTTCCCGGACAGCTTCTTTGACTGCGTGGTGGGTAATGTGCCGTTCGGCAATTACAAAGTGCCGGATAAGCGGTATGATCGCCACAACTTCCTCATCCATGATTACTTTATTGCAAAGAGTCTTGACCTTGTTCGTCCGGGCGGCGTGGTGGCGGTAGTCACTTCCAGCGGCACAATGGACAAAAAGGATTCCTCTGTCCGAGAGTATCTTGCCAACCGTGCTGATCTGGTCGGCGCAATTCGCTTGCCGAACAATGCGTTCCAGCGCAATGCGAACACAAGTGTTGTAGCTGACATTTTGTTCCTGCAAAAGCGTGACCGGGCGGCAGTGGAGCGGGCAGAGTGGGTAGACCTTGGCACAACGCCAGAGGGATTCCCCATCAACCAGTATTTTGCGCAGCATCCCGAAATGGTGCTGGGCGAGATCACGACCGAAAGTACGCAGTACGGCAAGCAGGAAACCACGGTCAAGCCCATTGAGGGCGCAGACCTTGCACAGCAGTTGAAAGCAGCCGTTGAGAACATCCATGCGGAAATCACAGAGCCGGAAATCACGGATGATGAACTTGACCAGAACGCAGAATCGCTCCCGGCAGACCCGAACGTGAAGAATTTCAGTTACACCAATGTGGACGGACAGGTTTATTACCGTGAAAACTCCTACATGAATAAGGTTGACCTGCCTGCGGTCACGGCAGAGCGTGTGCTGGGGTTGATTGCCCTGCGGGAAACTACACAGAAATTGCTGGACTGCCAGTTGCACGATGGTACGGATGCCGAAGTGGAACTGCTGCAAGGAAAGCTGAAAGAACAGTATAAGCGGTTCACAGCGCAGTACGGTCTTATCAACAGCACCGCCAACAAACGGGCATTCCGGCAGGACAGCAGCTATTGCCTGCTGGCATCCCTTGAGATTCTAGACGAGGATAAAAACCTCAAGCGGCTGGCAGATATTTTTACCAAGCGCACCATTCGCAAGCCGGAACCCGTCACCTCTGTGGATACTCCCAGTGAAGCCCTGGCACTCTCCATCGGCGAAAAAGCAAAGGTCGATGTGCCGTTTATGGCAGAACTTTGCGGAAAGACAGAGCAGGAAGTAACCGAAGAACTGGCAGGTGTTATCTTCCGCAATCCTGTCACACAGATGTGGGTGACGGCAGATGAATATCTGTCCGGCAATGTCCGGGAAAAGCTGGCAACGGCAGAAACCTTTGCTGCAAACCACCCGGAGTATCAGGTCAATGTCGAGTATCTGAAACGGGTACAGCCGAAAGATTTGAATGCTTCGGAGATTGAAGTGCGGCTGGGTGCAAACTGGATCAAGGCAGAGTACATTACGGACTTCATGGAGCAGGTGTTTAAGACACCAAGCTACTATATCGGAAGTTCCATCAAAGCTACCTATTCGGAAATCAGCGGTGCATGGAATATCAGCGGCAAGTCACTTGACCGGAGTAATCCCCGTGTAACGAACACCTATGGCACAATGCGGGTCAACGGTTATCGACTGCTGGAGGATGCGCTGAATCTCCGGGATACCAAAATTTACGATACCGTCTATGAGGATGGAAAAGAAAGGAGAGTGCTGAACAAAAAAGAAACCATGCTGGCGCAGCAGGCACAGGAAGCAATTCGGGATGCGTTCAAGCAGTGGATTTTCAAGGATTTAGACCGCAGAGAGGAACTTTGTAAGGTCTACAATGAGCGGTTCAATGCGATTCGCCCCCGTGAATACGATGGCAGTCATATCAAGTTTGTGGGCATGACCCCGGAAATCAGCCTGATGCCGCACCAGAAAAATGCAGTGGCGCATATTCTGTATGGCAATAATACGCTGTTGGCGCATTGTGTGGGTGCGGGCAAGACCTTCCAGATGATCGCTGCCGGCATGGAAAGCCGCCGTCTGGGTCTGGCACAGAAGAATCTCTACGTTGTGCCGAACCACCTGACGGAGCAGTGGGGCGCGGATTTCCTGCGGCTGTATCCGAATGCCAATGTGCTGGTGGCAACGAAAAAAGATTTCGAGCCAGCCAACCGAAAGAAGTTCTGTTCCCGGATTGCTACGGGCGATTATGATGCCATTATTATCGGGCATTCGCAGTTTGAGCGGATTCCGCTTTCCCCGGAACGGCAGAAATCCATGATCGAGCGGCAGATTCAGGACATTACCTTTGCGATTGCAGAAGCAAAGGCAGAGGACGATGGTAAGAGTTTCACGGTCAAGCAGATGGAGAAAACAAAGAAAACCTTACAGGCAAAGCTCCAGAAGCTGAACGACCAGAGCCGCAAGGACGATGTGGTTACATTTGAGCAGCTTGGTGTTGACCGCCTGTTTGTGGATGAGAGCCATTTCTATAAAAATATGTTCCTCTATACAAAAATGCGGAATATCGCTGGTATTTCTCAGACCGATGCGCAGAAATCCTCGGATATGTTTGCAAAGTGCCAGTATCTTGATGAGATCACTGGCGGCAAGGGTGTGACCTTTGCAACAGGTACGCCTGTGTCGAACAGCATGGTAGAGCTGTATACCATCATGCGTTACTTGCAGTATGACACCTTGCAGAAACTTCATCTTGGACACTTTGATAGCTGGGCGGCTTCGTTTGGTGAAACCGTTACGGCAATTGAATTGTCCCCAGAGGGAACGGGCTACCGTGCAAAGACGCGGTTCGCCCGTTTTTTCAATCTCCCGGAATTGATCTCACTGTTCAAGGAGTCCGCAGACGTACAGACGGCGGATATGCTGAATCTGCCTGTGCCAGAAGCAGAGTACATCAATGAAGTGTTGAAACCCAGCGAAACGCAGCAGGAAATGGTGAGCAGCTTTGCCGACCGTGCAGAGCAGGTGCGAAACGGCAATGTCAATCCGAAAATTGACAATATGCTCAAGATCACGAACGATGGCAGAAAGTTGGCCTTGGACCAGCGGCTTATCAATGACCTGCTCCCGGATGAGCCGGAAAGTAAGGTCAACCTCTGCGTGGAGAATGCCTATCAGGTATGGGAAGAATCCACGCCCGACAAATCCACCCAGTTGATTTTCTGCGACTTATCGACCCCGAAAGCAGACGGAACATTCAATGTGTACGATGATGTCCGGGAAAAACTGGTGGCAAAGGGAATCCCCCGTGAGGAGATTGCTTTTATCCATGAGGCAAATACCGAAACCAAAAAGGCAGAACTGTTTGCAAAGGTGCGCTCCGGTCAGGTGCGTATCCTGCTTGGTTCGACCCCGAAACTTGGTGCTGGTACAAACATTCAGGACAGACTGATCGCCCTGCATCATCTGGACTGCCCGTGGAAGCCCTCTGATCTGGAACAGCAGGAAGGACGCATTCTTCGTCAGGGAAACCGCAACCAGAAAGTGAAGATTTTCCGTTACGTCACAGAGAATACGTTCGATTCGTATATGTGGCAAATTCTGGAAAATAAACAGAAGTTCATCTCGCAGATCATGACCTCGAAATCTCCTGTTCGTGCCTGCGATGATGTGGACGATACCGCGCTGACCTATGCAGAAATCAAAGCATTGGCAACGGGAAATCCCTACATCAAGGAAAAGATGGATTTGGATATTCAGGTCAGCAAACTGAAGCTGATGCGGGCCAACCACACCAGCCAGATTTACAGCCTGGAATCGGATATTGCACGGCGGTATCCGGCAGAGATCACGGCAGCGAAAGAGCGCATAGCAGGTCTGAAAGCTGACCTTGCAGTGGCAAAGCCGTTGCTGGAACAGGACAAGGAGAAGTTCTCCATCACGGTGGAGGACAGGGTTTATACCGACCGCAAGGAAGCAGGCTCGGCAATTCTTGCAGCCTGTGCCGCAATGAAGATCGCTAAGACAGAGGGGCAAATCGCAGATTTGGGAGGGTTTGCAATCAGTTCCCGGTTTGATGCGTTCGCCCAGACATTCAAGCTGACCATCAAGCGGCAGAGCAGTTATACGATTGAACTTGGCAGTGATCCGGCTGGCAATATCCAGCGTATTCTCAATGCGCTGGCATCTATCGAAAAGACACTGCCGCAGGTGGAGCGCAGATTGGAAACCTTACAGCAGCAGTTGGCAGAAGCAAAGGAAGAAGTGCAGCGTCCGTTCCCGCAGGAGGCGGAATTAAACGAAAAATCTGCACGGCTTGCAGAATTGAATGCCCTGCTGGATATGGACGAAAAGGGGGATGATGCGGCTCTTGGCATGGATGAGGAAGTAACGGATAGCGAACTTCCTGCGCCGAAACGTGAGATTGAGCGGAGTGCAGACAGCGTAAAACGTCCGTCGATCCTTGCACAGCTTCACGAAAAGCAGGCAGAACGCATGGCAGAGCCGAAACCGCAGAAAAAGAAAAGTCACGATATGGAACTATAACTGAGAATGCCCCGTCAGATCTCCGAAAGGGAATCTGATGGGGCAGATTTTGTAAAGGAGGGCATGAATGGCAGATAAGCGGGCAGACCAGCTCAAAGAAATCACGGAACGGTTGGAACAGGGCGTAAAGGACATTTTTACTTCGGAAATGTATACGAAGTACCTGCTTACAATGTCGAAATTCCACAATTACAGCTTCAATAATACGCTGCTGATCGCAATGCAGCGTCCAGATGCTACGTTGGTGGCTGGGTACAATGCCTGGAAAAATAAGTTTAACCGCTATGTGAAAAAGGGTGAAAAGGGCATCCAGATCATCGCGCCTGCCCCGGTAAAGGAACGGGAAGAGAGGGAGAAAATCGACAAGGACACCGGGCTTACGGTGCTAAATGAGAGCGGGGAGCCGGAAATCGAAGTGGTGGAGAGGGTGATTCCCCGGTTCCGGGTAACAACGGTTTTCGATTATGCCCAGACAGACGGAGAACCGCTGCCTACGCTGGAAGTGAATGAACTGACTGCCCGTGTCAAGGATTATACCCTGCTGAAAGAGGCAATCGAACAGGTATCTCCTGTGCCAATTCGTTTTGGAGAGATCGAGGGCAACGCAAAAGGTTATTACAGCCACGTGGACAAAGAAATCTGTGTTCGTGCCGATATGGGTGAGAGCCAGACCATCAAGACGATGATCCATGAGGTTGCTCATGCCATGCTGCATGACAGCGACCAGATGAAACAGCGCGGCGAGGAAAAAGACCAGCTTACCAAAGAAACAGAAGCGGAAAGCATTGCATTTACGGTTTGCTCGGCACTTGGCATTGATACTTCGGACTACTCGTTCCCGTATGTAGCAAGCTGGGCAAGCGGCAAGGAACTGAAAGAATTGAAAGATTCGATGGATACGATTCGATTGACCGCTGCTGATTTTCTTGAAAAACTGGAAACGGCGGTGGCAGAAAGGAGTGTGGAGCGCATGACGGCGATGGAATATGCTGAAAAGCTGATTGCGGACAAGGAACGGGACAAAACCGTTTTTGACAACAGCCAGCGAAATCTCATTGTAAACTTTGCTTACAAGCTGGATGACCGGGCGGCAACGGAAGAACTTGCCAACAATCTGGCGGCTGCGGTTGCGGCTGAAAACACGGAAGAAATCAATCGCCTGATGTGGGAAGCAGAGGAGAAGATCGAAAGTCTGCCGGATGGCATGATCGGTCTTTCGGAAATGCACGAATATGGGTATCTGAAAGATGATGTTCTGCCGCTGACAAAGGAAGGCGCACGGGAGTGGCATCGGCTGGGCGAACGGATTTACCCGCTGTTTCAGGATGGCACGGCAGGAGATTTCGCCAGTCAGGAAGAGATCGAACAGCATGATGGCATTTTCGGAATCAAGGCTGACGCATGGAGTGCAATTTTGCTGGAAAAGAACGAAGAGTATCTGGAAGATGAGTATTCCCGCCCGGATGCCGCACTGACGGTGATAAGTCGGGAGCAGGCTCTGCGGCTGTTTGATGAGGGCAAGCAGATTTATCTTATCCGTATCAGCCCGTGGCCAGTTCTTGTCACAGGGCGTGAAGAAATCGAACGTGGAAGTGACTATTTCCAGATTGATAAGGAAGATTTGGAAAAGGACAAGCAGAAAACAATGGAAAACGGCGAGAAAGCACCCGTTGAAAAGCTGGCAGTAGACCTTGACGATTTTGCCTTTGACTTCGATTTCTACCACTATAAGGACAGCGTAGAGGATCGGGAGCAGGCAGTTGAAGCACTGAAAGAACAGATTCAGGCTGGGGATGTTCAGCCGATCAGGGAATGGCTGCAAGCCGCAGTGGAGGAATCAGAGGGAGAGTCCGCAGAAAAGGCGGCAGAACTGATAACTCGTATGGATACAGTAGTTAAGGAGCAGAAGCTGCTTTCCGGCAGCGAAAAGCAGTTTGGCATCTACCAGATCACTGCCCGTGACCCGGAACACGACTACCGCTTTATGAATCTGGATTTTGTAAAGCGGCACGGGATGGAAGTAAACTGTGCAGACTATGAACTGGTCTATACCGCACCACTTACGGAAAATGATACGCTGGAAGCTATTTACGAACGCTTCAATATCCAGCGCCCAGCGGATTTTACCGGGCATTCGCTTTCCGTCAGTGATGTTGTGGTGCTGAACGATGGCAAGTCGATCAAAGCCTGCTATGTGGACAGCATCGGCTTTGCAGAGCTGCCGGATTTTTTCAAGGAAAGAAAGATGGATTTGAAGAAAGAAACGATTCTGGATGAACAGTTGCAGGAAATTGAAATCTTTGATAAGCCCGGTCTTTTCAGCAACAGCAGACTGCGGGATGAGGATGTGCCGGATGGATTGTACCGCTATGACCTGCGCGGGTCGGACTATGATCCGGGGCAGCCGATTCTGGTGGAGAAAACAGTGAGCGTAAACCATGCGGCATCTGTTCTGATGGCAGAAGAACTTGACCTTGGCGCAGGCGGTCGGCTGGAACTGGGCGAGGAAGGGCTGAACTTCACGGGTGGATTGCTGACTGTGCGGGAGTTTATGGAAGAACAAGAGCATAAAAAGGATGGCTTAATACACGGTGACTCCGACCAGATTGCAGTTGAGGGTCATGTTGGTACATGGTATGCGATTGATGAAATGGAGGTCGGCGGCGAGAAGTTCTTCCTGCTGGAGCATGAGGAATACGGGGATGAAGCTGCCTGCGTTGCGGTCAATGAGCAGGGAAAACTTGTGGCAGAAGATTTGTGGAATGGCTTTGATGAGGATTTCCAGGATGCCGTAAAGGAGTATTTTGCTGAAAAGAATCCGACTTCACAAAAAGAAGAACTGGTTGTGCCTGTGGAGGAGGAAAGCCGCACGGATGATTCGGATGTCCCGGTCTATTACGAATCTTTCGGCTATGCAGCAGAGAATGGCGAAGTGGATTTGTACCGCATTTCCAGACAGCTCAATGAAGAGTGCAGAAACGCCATTGAAGAAGCGATTGCAGACAACTTCGACGGAATGAACCTTGCAGATGATGCTACGAAGTCCGTCGTTGAACAGTTTGGCATGGAGCGCATGGGCTATATTCTGGCGTACACGCTGAATTATAACAACCATGACGGACGCTATTCACACAGTAATAAGGAATGGGCAGACACCACCTGCAAGGGAGAACGGGGCAGCAATATCCGCACCGACTGGATCGTGCGCAGTCACCCGGCTGTGCTGAACGGGTTTGTGGATATGTACCGCAAAGAACTTGCGGCTGAACAGCAGCGGGAGCCAGAAAAACCGTTTGTCCAGCAGTTCTATGTTGTGACAGATTTGCAGACCAATCCGATGAAAATTGAGAAGTTCGGAAATCTCGATGATGCAATGTCCTGCTATCAGCAGATTCCGAATTTTCATCTGAAAGCCCTTGGCGTAGAGAAAACGCCTGACCCACTTCCGGGCAGTCTGGATATTGTGCAGTGCAAGAACGGTATTGATACTATCGTGGAGGATTACAAGAAAGTTCCGGGCTGGGATAATCCGTACATCCAGAACCATGTGGCCGCACTGGTGGCAGAAGCGTTGAAAGTGCAGGATGTGGCGGTAGCCTATAAGATCAAAGATGGCTATTTTTACATCCAAATCAGCGAGGACGGCTACGGCTATACCTTATATAATAAGGATTTCACAGTGATGGACGGTGGCATCGTTGAAACAGACGAGTACAGACCCGTGCAGGAAGTGATGGAAGAAGTTCTGGCAGAACATGGACACAGCATTTCGGAATGTGGTGTGATTAGTGCTGAGTATCTTCAGGAACAGTCATACCGTGCAGAAACACAGCGGGCAGAAGCGATGAAAGAAAAGCTGGCAGCAGAGAAGCCTGCGCCGGAAGCAAGCATCAGCTTTTATGTGGCAGAGTGTGCTGAATTCCCAGTGATGGGGGAGTTCCACGACAATCTGACATTGGAGCAGGCATTGGAAGTCTACGATAAGATTCCGGCAGAGCGAATGAGCGGAATCAAGAGCATTGGCTTTTCTCTTGAGGATGGAAGCATCTATTCGGGAATGTTTGACCTGGTGGTAGGTGGAGAAGTGCAGGCAGAGATCGTCAACCATATCCAGCATTACCGGGAAAGCCCGCTGGTGCAGAAAGCAATTTCGGATATGAAAACGCTTTTGGAAAAGCGGCAGGCAAGCAAGGAGTTGGAGGAACGCCCCAACACCCGGCAGTCTGTCCGTGAAGCGTTGAAGAACCGCAAAAAGGCGCAGGAGCAGCAGTCCAATCAGGAACAGGCAAAACCGAAGAAGGCAAAGAAGAAAGGAGAAATGGAACTGTGAGCAAGGTGCATTTTGATGAGAACGAACTGATGATTATGGCAATGTTCGAGCAGGACACGGCTGAAAATACGAAGAAGGAACTGGAAGAAGTTCTTCCCTATGTTGCTGATGATATGGCAGTAAGGCTGCTGGTGGAGCAGATGATCTCTAAAATGGAGAATCTGCCGGATGAGCAGTTCAAGAATCTGGAACTGGATTTATACAGACCGGATGCCCCGGAAGAGGAGAAAGTGTGATGAGTGCTAATCTTTTTATGATTTACCAGATCAATGATTTGGAAAAGAGCCGGGACTATCGCTGCCGCCCGTATGAGTACCAGATTGAAAACGGCTTCATGGTGACAAGTGAGAACTATGTTCTGGGTTATAAGGCATCTCTGATTCAAGGCGTTACACCGGGGCAGATTCGGGAACGCATGGAAAAGCTGAATCCTGATAGGTTCAGAGTCCGAAAATTCGGTGTCAGTGATGTGATCGTAACATCCATTGGTGGAAAAATGCAGTCCTATTATGTGAATCCAAAGGAACTTATCAAGTTCAATGGCTTTTTCACGAAGCTGCCAAATGGTGAATACCTGCTTCTGAACGAGGAAGGCTATCAGGTTGAGGGGCAGAAAGGAACGTGGACGGTAACGGATGAGAAAACCATAGACGAGCAACGCTTTGTGATGATGGTGAGTGATCAGAAACCGGACTTGCTGCCAAGCATTGTAGTACAGTCGGATGGGAAATTTATGACAACGGCTTTCAGTGGTTTTGATAATGCGACCGTCCGAAAAGTCCGGGAGCTGCTTCACCATGAAAAATTTTTGGAGAATGGCACAGCAGAAAGAGCAAGGGAGTCTGGCACAGAGCAGAACTACAACATGATAGACGGCTGCGTGAACAATGTGCCTAAGAAGCCCAGAGTGATCGGCGGCAGGGTATCTGTTCTGGATCGCCTGCATATCAAACAGGCGGAAAGAGCGCGAAAGGACAATGCGCAGGTACAGCAGCAGGAACGAACCCGCAAGAACTGATAATCCGTAAATGAGAGAAAGGTGGCTTCCCTAAAGGAAGCTGCCTTTTTTCTTTTGCCTACAATAGCGGGCTTGATATTTCAGAGAAAAGTGGGTATAATGATAACAGAACAGAAAACTTGATACACGATATTGTGACAGGAGGAAAGTATGGAAACTTTATATGAATACCTATTAGATAACTATAAAGAAAATGAGCCGATTTTCCTTGCAGACCTTCAAGTTGATGGAATGACCCGCACGAATGTCCGGCAGCAAATCAAGAAGTTGACAGATACAGGTAAAGTAAAACGCTTTGATAATGGAATTTACTTTTTACCAAAAAAGACAATCTTTAAGTCCGGCTCACAGCTTGCACCGGAAAAAGTTCTGGAATGTAAGTATCTGCGAGACAAAGATGAACGCTGTGGCTATGTGAGCGGCCTGATGTTCTTTAACCAGATGGGGCTTACTACGCAGGTCCCTATGATGTATGAGGTTGTGTCGAACAAGGCAACAAATGATTATCGAGAAACATCTCTGGCAAAATCCCGCGTGATCGTGCGAAAGCCGAAAGTACCTGTAACAGAGAAAAATTATAAAGCACTTCAATTTTTGGATATGCTGAAAGATGTAGATGTATATTCGGAGTTGACGGGAAAGCCGTTGCAGGATCGACTGTACCGTTATATGGATGATGCAAACTTGAGCATTTCGGAGATGGAACCGTACTTTGCTTATTATCCTGATAAACTATATAAAAATCTGGTGGAAACGAGGGTGATTTACAATGGCTTACTTGCACAATGATAGGGAACAGTTTAAGGATGCAATATATCTCGCGTATGACCAGACCGGAATTATGGTTCAGGCCATCGAGAAAGACTACTATGTGACGATGCTCCTGAAACTTTTGTCGGAGAAGATTCCGTATATTGTTTTCAAGGGCGGCACATCGCTCAGCAAATGCCACAAGGTCATTAAGCGATTTTCGGAAGATATTGATATAACTATCGACACAACGCTTTCACAGGGACAGAAGAAAAAGGTAAAACAGGCAATCGTGGATTCGGCAGATGAACTGGGTATGGTGATTGAAAATCTGGAGGATACCCGCAGCCGTCGTGACTATAATCGCTATGTGATTGCTTATGATTCGGTGATTCCAATGGAGAGTGCTGCGTTGAAATCAGCAGTGCTGCTGGAAACATCTTATACGGCAGTGTCGTTCCCAACGGTTTTGCTCCCCGTACACAGTTATATCGGAGAGATGATGGAGAAAGAAGCTCCTGATGCAATTTCGGATTTTATGCTGACTCCGTTTGAAATGAAGGTGCAGGGCATTGACCGCACCCTTGCAGACAAGGTTTTTGCTGTGTGTGACTATTATCTGGAAGGAAAAGTGACGAAGCATTCCAGACACTTATATGATATTTATAAGCTTCTTCCACTTGTGCCTCAGAATGAGGACTTCAAAGAATTAGTACATGAAGTTCGAGAAGCCCGTTCGCATTCCAGCATTTGTCCATCGGCGGCGGCAGAGGTGGATATACCAAAGCTGATTGAGAAAATCATAGAAGAAAAAGCATACAAACCAGATTATGATGCACTGACTACGCAGCTCTTGGAAGAGAAAGTATCGTATGATACCGTGATTGGTGCGCTGAAGCAGATTGCAGAAAGTGATTGGTTCAAAGAGTAAACGAATAGGGAGATAAAATGCCTAGATCAAGTATCTTTACAAATATTGTGATTAACGATCCAGAAAAAGTAGAGAAATTTATAGATGCACTTGAGGCATCTAGTCATGATCCCGCATGGCAAGCGGCTTCGCCAATAAAACAACCACTGACAGATATTGAAAAGATTCGTGAGCTAATGGCAAAGCGAGGGTACGGTAAATAAGAATTCCGCCTTGGTCTGGAAAACCAAGGCGGAAATTTCTTTATATGGAGTGTTCCGACTGATGTGATTTTTTCTGCTCTTGCTGTTTGGTTTGTGAGGCATCAAGGATGTGATTTACATTTTCGCAGACCGTTTGTAACTCACGATGGTAGTCTCTGAAATACTGGTAGGTTTCATATTGTGCGCTTTTCTGCTGTACCAGAAGTTCTTTTTCAGAACGCAAATCTTTCATGGTCGGAAGTTTCCCGTCTGGTGAATTTTGCTTTAGAAATTGCAACGCTTCTTCATATTTGGCAATCTCATCCGCATGGTTCTGCCGGAAATCCTTTTTATTGGTGGATTTCAAAAAATCAGCGTAGACCGATTTTGTAGAAAGATACTGTCCCAGATAATGAATCTGTTCGTTCACTTTTTTCAGTTTGGCTTCAGTGAGCTTGGCATCGCTGCGGGCTTTTGCCATTTTGGACTGAATCGTATCTGTGGTGTCTTGCAATTTTTTCTGAGTATCATACCCATGCTCCTGAATGTAGGCAACCGTTTTAGCCATTTGCTGCAAATTGCTGATTTTTACTTTCTGGGCATAAGCTCGGCTTTGCTGTGCCTTAATGCAATTCTGTAAATCAACCACAAGACGCAGGTCGGATTTGATGAACAGAATGGTGATAGGATCGTCCTGTGCCCATTGTGCCTGATTCTGTTCAGCGGCGAGTGCATTTTCTTCAAAGAGCTGCAAAAGGTATTCTCGGTCATAGTGGCTTCCCAGTTTCCGGGCAGATATGTACTTCTGCCGATCCGATGTAAGATAGCTGAATCGCCCCCGATGGTCTTTGACTTGTATTCCGTATTCTGCTTTGAGTAGACGCTGAAATTCTTCAAAAGATTTCGCACGTTCCGCAATGTCGTTGATGGCATTGCGGATTTTTTCTTTGTTGGTTTCAAATTTTGTTTTCATGGGTGCGATTCCTTCTGCCATAATCTCCATGTTGGCCATATCAAGATTTAGCTGTCCTCTGCGCTGGGCATGATATTCCTGCTGTGTGATTTTTTCTGCGGCAGGAGAGAGCAGATCGACCTGATACAATCCCTCGCGTTGGCAGATGTCCATAAGAGAACCTTGTAAATGACGGAGATACTCTTTTGTTAGATGGTGCTTATATCCTGCCTTGCGGTCGATGGCACGTTCAGTATAAGGCTGAGGGGCTATATCTTCTTTTCGTAAACTGTTGATAATGATATGGGTATGGATATTACCGGAGTTGTTGCTGCCGTCTGTATGAGTGCAGACAAGTGCCTGATGCCCCGGAAAATTTGCTTCTGCGTATTCCATGCCAATAGCTTGTGCTTGCTCCCCGGTCAAACCATGATCGGCAACATCCATGGGATCGTGGCTGATAATGTAATGGTGGCATTTGATTTCATCGTATCTTTGATTTTTATGGTATTGCTGGTTGAGCAATTCACACTCAAGATCGAATGCTTCAGGATTGCAGTTCAATCCATCAAAATAAAACTCATCCCGGAGCATGGAATTGCCGTTTTCATCAAGGATGGGAACGAGGTGAAATTCATCATGCTGGTATTTCAAGTAATCAATAACAGCACCATAGTCAGCGTTTTTTACTGCGAAGTGTTTTAGGATTGCCATAGATTCCTCCCAAGTGAACAATTTCTCGACGAAGTTCCCGAACCTCTGTGATGCACTTTTTAATTTCGTCTACGATACTGACGGTGATTTTTCCACCGCTGTGCAAATAGCGGGTAATCTGATTCAGATTGTTTCCGATGCCAGCAGCGATTGTAACTAGCTGATGGATTTCTGACGTGTCCGCAACGATGTAATGAGTGCTTGATGGTGCTTCCTTGAGAAAACACTTTCGGATATATGTGCTGGTGGGTAGTCCTGCACTTTCAGCGTAGCCGGATACGATTTCATATTCCATCTCGCTGCAACGGATATGAATATCGTGGGTTCTCTGAATGGGCTGCTTGTTCTTTGGTCTTGCCATAGTGGTATCCTCCTGATTTTTTGAGAAAAGATTTATCCCGACAAGCCGTAGGCGGTCGGCTGCGACCACTTTAGTGGAAGCCAGATAGCCAAAATCTGTGATTTTGCGCGTGCCGTGGGAATGGGGAACGGAATCCCCATCAAGATTGCCAGAGAACAAAAATCCCGAAAGGGAGTTTTTGGTCTACGCAGGCGAATCTTGCGCTACTTACGGTGGAAGCCGTAGCCTTACGCATTTTTCGGGTTCTTCTATCTTTAGAATCGGGCAGAGCGTGTTTCGCAAGGTGTTTTTGAAAAAATCAAAAAATTTTTTGAAAATACCTTGCGAAATGGCCTTTCTCCAATTCTATAAGTGAAAGAGGCTGACACACCACCCAAAAAACAGAAAGGAATGAGTGAATGACCGAAACAACTGCACGAACCTATCACACCATGGAAAGCCTGCGCCAGATGGCGCAGACCGATCTCCGTAATGTGAACCGCAAGGAACTGGTAGACATCAACGAAGTGGAAATTAGAAAAGACTTGTCGCAGCGGGAGCGGATGGTCGATTTCATTTCGCAGATCAAGAACCCTTATTGCTATCTCGACAAGGGCATGGTAGTGAAGATCAGCTTTGCAGGAGAGAACCGATTAGAGGACACACTGAAAAAATGCGCACGGACGCATCGGAGATAAAAAAGAAGAAAGCAGAAGAAAATTTACACTTTAACACATTAAAGCGTTGACATAGACCGCGAAATATGAGATAATGGCTTTGGGTCAAAACAGAATATGCTAACTAAAGCCGATAATTTTCTTGGTTTATTGTCAGAACGACAAATAGATTAAGGAGGTTATCGGCTTTTTATGTTTTTTCAGGAAAATGGACAATATCGCTGTGCTGCGTATCTTCGATTGTCACGTTCGGACGGCGATCAGCAGGAAAGCAACAGCATCAAAAATCAAAGAGCCTTACTGAACGATTATCTGGGAAAGCACCCGGAACTGCATAAGGTCGATGAGTATGTAGACGATGGATACAGCGGTACGAATTTTGAACGCCCGGATTTCAAACGGATGATGCAGGACATTGAGAATCGGAAAATCAACTGTATCATCGTCAAGGACTTATCACGATTCGGCAGAAACTACATTGAAACAGGACGTTATCTGGAAAGAATCTTTCCATTTATGGGAGTCCGCTTCATCGCCATCAATGATCATTATGATAGTGCAGAAGAAAATGATGATAAGGGACGTATCCTGATTCCGTTCAACAATCTTATCAACGACACCTATTGCCGGGACATTTCCATGCGTGTCCGAAGCCACTTGGATGTAAAACGGAAGGAAGGACAATTCATCGGCAGTTTTGCAGGATACGGGTATCAGAAAGACCCGAAAGACAAAAACCATCTGATTATAGATGAATACGCGGCGGGCATCGTGCAGGAAATATTCAAACTGAAGCTCAACGGGATGAGCGCACAGCACATTGCAAATCATCTGAATGAATTGGGAGTTCTGCCACCAAATGAGTATAAGCGGGCCAGCGGATTCAATTATACTTGCGGGTTTCGAGCGGGACTAAACCAAAAATGGACAGTGGTATCGGTCAATCGGATTCTGAAGAATGAATCCTATACTGGAACCTTGATTCAAGGCAAACGTCGGAAAATCAACTACAAAATAAAAAAGAGTCAGGATGTTGGGACTGAAAACTGGATTCGTGTCGAGGGAACACATGACGCGATTATCAGTAGAGGTGAGTTCCAACAGGTGCAGCAGTTGATGGAGTTGGATACGCGCACTTCGCCCAGTCAGAAAACAGTTTATCCTTTATCGGGTTTTCTGCGCTGTGCCGACTGTGGGCAGAACATGATTCGACGCACGGTGACGAAGAAAGGAAAGAAATATCAATACTATCACTGTTCTACCTATAAGAATGGCGGAGATTGCACTCCGCACATGATAAACGGTGAGAAGCTGGAAGGAAGTGTTTTGGCGGCAATTCGGCATCAGGTTGCACTTCTTGTTGAAGCAGAACAGGTGTTATCTCATGCAAACCTGGCAAGCGGTGAACAGATTGGCGTAAAAATTTTGGATGGACAAATCAATGCACTGGAAGCGGAATTGGAACGATACCGTAATTTGAAAGTTCGGCTGTATCAGGATTTCTGCGATGATGTTGTCAGCAAGGAAGAGTACAGTGAGATGAATGCCCGGTTTGCGCAGAAGATAAAAGAGGCGCAAGACAAAATTCAGGCGATTCAGGATAAAAAGCAGGAGGCGGTCAAGCATGACACAATGCTTCCCGGTTGGTTGGAAGAACTGAAACAGTACCAGCACATTAAAACGCTGGAACGGCGGGTGGTGGTAGAACTAATCGACCACATCGACATTCATAGTAAGGAAGAAATTGAAATTCACTTCTGCTTTGAGGACGAACTACACAGCATTACAGAAAAATTCATGGAATATCAGGCGCATAACGGGAAAGAGGTGGCAGAAGAATGAGGTGGGTAAGTTACACACGTTCAATCTCCAGCAGGATCGGAGAAGAAAATCCTGCCAATACGATTGCAGAACAGAATGCAAATATTGAACAATACTTGAAAAATAAAGGGTACAGAATATCAGAAAAGTACAGTGACCGCAAGAGATCGGCAGAAGCAGCCGATGGTTTTGATCGAATGGTGCAAGACGGCATGACACAAAAATTCGATGCGGTTGCCGTTGATTCCATCTTCCGTTTTGGCAAGACATTGCCATTTGCCATTGAGGTATTACAGAAAACTTTTTATCCGGTTGGTATTCAGTTTGCTGTTGTTGAGGATGATTTTTGCAGTACAGACCGAACAGCGGACGAAGTGGAACAGTATTTTAAGGAAAAGGCCATTGAGAAAATCCGATTTGAATTTATAGCGAACAGACAGGACAGCTTTGAAAAAGGAGTGCTGACACATCGGCAGGCAAAGTATGGATATGACATATCAGAAGATCGTAGGAGCTTTGTGCTTGATTCGGAAAGCGCATACATTGTGAAACTGATTTTTCAGATGTATCTGGAAGGAATGACGCTTCAAGAAATCGGAGCGGCATTGGACGCACAAAATGTCCCATCGCCGCAAATTCAGATGACTCGAAATAAAAAGGTGACGAGGAAAACAAAATGGCCTGTCACGACAATTCGCTCTATTCTGGTGAATCCACTCTATATCGGAAAGCTCACATTGAAGCTGTCCGGTGCTGAGAAGAAGATGGAAGTTCCACCAATCGTATCAGAGGAAGATTTTCAAAAGGTGCAGGAAAGAATCAATGATTCGGTTAAACTTCCTGCTCCTAAACGGAGATCAACGCCCAATATCCTTATCAAGAAAATATATGACCGGGCAAGTGGAGAACGCTTGTTGTGCAGAACGACTGAGGACGAAACAAGGCAGATATATTCTTTTGACAGAAAATATAAGTGCTTTAGTGGGAAAGCACCCTATATTGAAAGCACTGAAATTTTTGATGCGATTCGATCTTCATTGAAAACAGCGCAGGAGCAGGCAAGATATATTGGCAGATTACTGGAATCGGACAAAGATGAAGTTAAGCGATGCCAGAATATTGTGCTTCAGCCTTATAGGGAACAGGCAAGAACACTTATGGATGCGCTGTCTGAAAAAGATGTTGAGAGAACTGCTGTCTACCGGAAATATGAAAGATGTGAAATGGAACAAGAGCAGCTGGAGGATTTTGAATCTCGGTATCAGGCAGAAATAGAAGAACTGGAAGCAGAGTTCAAGAACATTATGATGAAAGTTTCCGTAATAGAGAAGGCGTTCAGTTATGTAAATCCATGGCTGACAAAATTTCAAGACCTTACGACTCCTGAAATACTGGAACGGACGCACATCAAAAAATATGTGGAGCGGGTTTGGATTGATGATTTTAAGCGAGTAGAGGTTGTTTTGAAAGAGGAAGAATGGACAAGATTCTTCCCGGAGGAATGGATGAGAACCAGAAAGGAAAATTAAAATGGCTAGAAAGAGCAGAAAAAACATAATGCCGCAGAGTGCCGCACCGGAGATTCGTATTTCCGAAGAAGTCAATCTTCTGCGTACAGCAACGTATGCACGATTATCGTCAGAGAACAGCGGACATGAAACAGAAGATACCCTGAATACGCAGATTCTGCAAATCCATAGTTATATCAAGGAACATCCAGGGCTGACTCTGACGGATACCTATGTGGACAATGGATTTACAGGAACAAACTTTGACCGCCCGGAGTTTGAGCGTATGATGCAGGATGTGCGGACAGGGAAAATCCAGTGCATTGTGGTTAAGGATTTGTCCCGCTTTGGTCGTGACTACATTGAAACAGGCAACTATCTGGAAACGATTTTTCCGATGCTGCATATCCGGTTTATTGCTATCAATGATGATTTTGACAATATCCGGCAGTCGGATGTGGACAGTCTTGCAGTTCCCATCAAGAACATGGTAAACAGCCTGTACGCAAAGGACATTTCAAAGAAAATTGGGCTGAGCTACCAGATGCGTAGGGAAAAAGGAATCCCTACTTCATGGTGTGTGCCGTATGGCTATCGCATGAATGAACAGAAAAGTCAGTATGAAGTGGCAGATGAAGCAAAGTATGTGAAGTTGATTTATCAGTGGTATCTTATGGGGGTGAGTACGAACGAAATCGCCCGTAGGCTGGAATTTCTGGAAGTACCTCGTCCGAATGAACATCTGAATCGTAGACTGCACGAGGGACATGATACGACTTTCAATAAATGGCACTCCAGTTCTGTTCTCCGTATTCTGGATAGTCAGGTATATATCGGAAATTTGGTAACGGGAAAAACCCGGACTGCCTCTTATAAAGGAATTGGGCTGCACCCGGTAGATAAGGGAGAATGGCATATTGTGGAAAATGCTCATGAGGCAATTATCTTGAAGTCCGATTTTGAAATCGTGCAGGAAAAAAGAAACCGGAACAAGGAAAAACGCAATAATGCAATGGCTCGTTCAGAGCAGGTGCGGGCAGAGTGTAGGAATCACTTTGCAGGCATGGTGTTTTGCGGCTGTTGTCGGCGCAGCATGACATTTGTGCGTCAGGTGCATAAAACGGAAGAGGAAAGCTATTTCGGAGTATTTCAGTGCAAGAGAAAGAAGGGGACAACACCATGTTCCTATCATACTGTGCCAGAAAAAATGCTTATGATGGTAGCAATGAAGCAGATTCATCATCTGGTCTCTACCATGTGCGAAGAAGAAAAGATGGTAAAAGAAATGCTGAACAACGGTGGTCTGGATTCCACCCGTTCTATCAAGGTGAAGGAAAATTCGATTGCATTTCGGATTCAGGAAACCGAAGAACGGCGGCTGCGCTTATATGAGGACTATAAGGCAGAAATTCTGGATGAAGAAGAGTATAGTCGGTTAAAAGAACACTATATTGCCGAAAAGCAGCGGTTGGAACATGAACTGCAAAAGCAGCGGCAGCGGTCATTGGAACTTGAAAAGAGAATGAGAATTTGCGATGAACAGATGGAACGGATGCGGGCTATTCTGAATCAGAAAGAATTTGATGAAGAACTGGTACATGAGCTTATCAAGAAAATCTATGTAGGCATCGACAATTCGGTAGAGATCGAGTTTAAGTGCAGTGACCCGTATCAAGAGGTTCTGGCATTTGTGGCGGAGGTGCAGAATGAATAATAAGATTGCGATTTATCTTCGATTATCTCTGTCAGATGGAGATTTGAAAAAGGGAAGCAAGGATGAGAGCAATAGCATTGAAAACCAGCGGCTTTTGCTCCATTCCTATATTGAAAAGCAGGATGATCTCCCAGGCGAAATTGTGGAGTATGTAGATGATGGCTATACTGGAACGAACTTCAATCGTCCGGCGTTTCAGAAGATGATTATTGACCTGAAGAAAGGGGAGATAAAGACCATAGTGGTCAAAGATTTGTCCCGGCTAGGGCGTGATTATATTGGCGTGGGCGATTATGTTGAGCAGATTTTTCCATTGATGGGTGTCCGCTTTATAGCAGTGAACAATGCCTTTGACAGCATGAAGCTGAACAACGGCACTCCGGGCATCGAAGTTGCAGTCAGCAATCTGGTGAATAATCTGTATAGCCGTGACATTGGAAAAAAGGTTCGTGCGGCATTGGAAGTGAACTGGAAAAGTGGCAAAGCTACATCTGTTAATGTACCGTTTGGTTACGTCTGGAACGGGAAAGGCAATCAGCGATGGGCGATTGACCCAGAAGCAGCGGCCTGCGTCCGAAAGGTGTTTGATTTGGCATTATCTGGGCGCAATACAACGCAGATCGCCTATGCGATGAATGAATTGGGCTTGCCGACACCAGGATTGTACTCTAAACGGAAAAATACCATAGTAGGCGGCAATGCAATTATAGCCCCGGAGAGCGAAATACTTTGGAATCCAGGAATCGTCTGGAGGGTGCTGCGGCGGTACGAATATACTGGGGCTTTGGTGATGGGCAGAAGGAAGAAACTTGATGTGAATACTACGGCGTTCCGCACCTTGCCGGAAGATAAATGGATTATTACGGAGAACACCCATGAAGCGATCGTTACAAAAGATGAGTATTATCAGGCGCAAAAGGCAATCCGTAATGTTGCTCCGATCCAATACAAGACCGAAGATGATTTTGCTCTGAAAGGCAAAATATGCTGCGGAAACTGCCTGAGACAGCTCCGGCATGAGAAGCAGTATGGCGAAATGGTATTCTGTTGCGGTCACAAAAGGTCAGTAGGAAAATTCTCGCACTGCTATTCAGGCTATTACAGAGAGCAGGCGGTCAATTCAAGAGTTGCCCGCGCTATAAAAACGGTATTTACAGCATTGGAAGTTGTGAATCAGGGAATGCAGGAGAAAAAATCCATAACCTTGCAGTGTGTAGATGTTGATGATTTGAAAAAGCAGGCAGAAATGATTCGGGCAGAGCAAATTAAACTCTATGAATCGTATGCAGATGGGATTCTGACCCGCAATGAATATCTGGAAAAGAAGAAAGGACTTGGGGAAAAGCTGGCAGATTTGCAAGAGAAGATTCGTATAGAAGAGGAAGAGCAGGAAACCGCAGATGAACTGGATGAGGAAATCCGCAGCCTGACAAAGCAGGCAAGTCAAAAAACATACATAGGAGGTCTGACCAAGGAATGTGTGGATGCCTTTGTCAGCATGGTTTATCTGTATGACGATCAGACGATGAAAGTTGAGTTTAACTGTGAGGATGTGATTCGGAGAGCATTGGAAAAGTATGGTGCATAACCGCATAGAAACAGCGAGGTGAGCAAAAAAGAATGCCCGTCTGGTTGAGAGAATTCGCAAATCTTCTCGATCAGGCGGGCATTTCATTCCGTAGGAATGGAGATTAGTCGTTATGTACGGTCTTTTCCCAACGATGGAAAACAGCTTCAAAGAAGTCGTGACCAAGGACTCCTTCACCAATAGGGCCGAACTTCTCCCGATAGGATTTAAGAATAGCCGTAAAGTCTGGATTTTGAAATCCAGTATATTTGTCAAGGGAACACAGCTTTTGATAATCAGAAAAATAGGAAAGCAGTTCGCTGTCGGTCTTTTCTTCAAAGATGTTCATGGTATTTCCTCTTTAGAAATTTAAACTATCTACCCATGCGGACAAATCGGCTTTGGTTGAGGAAGCGTTAAATACCTTTCCATGTAGGAGCTTGGAACCAGGGCAGCTAGGAGCAAGCTTTTCATTGGTCTTGCCCATATCGCTGCTACCGGAAGTGGCGAATGGAATAATGGTTTTATTCTTTAGGTCATAGCTTTCCAGAAATGTATTGATGATTGTAGGGGCAACGTACCACCAGATAGGAAATCCGACAAAAATCGTATCGTATTCATCCATGTTGTCGCGTTTGGCGGCGATGGCAGGGCGGAAATCGGGATTGCTCATTTCAATAGTGCTGCGGGATTTCTTATCCATCCAGTTCAGATCGGCTTTTGTGTAAGGGACTTCGGGACGGATTTCAAAAATGTCTGCACCGATGGCATCTGCTAAATCTTCGGCAACTTTTGCGGTAATGCCGCTGGCAGAAAAATAGGCAACAAGCTTTTTGCTCATGACAATGCACTCCCTCAATATTTGATTTGATAATAGTATAGCACGGCACGGGAGGGGTATCAAGAAGTGAAATGAAAGCAAAATTGCTTGGAAAATATTGGTGTCTCAATAGTTGGATTTGGATAATCATAACTTTGATATTGTATCTTAACTTAAAATGAGTTATAATACAGAAAAAGAGTTATGAATGGAGGCGATAGAGTGGAATACCTTAAGCGGGTTTTAGGAATTGAAGTGCTATATGAAAATAAAGCTTTAGAGCATTTGCCAAACTTCATCAGTACAAGGTATGATTCACAGAAAGTATCTCTGAATGGTCAAAAAGCCGTTTTTTTGTATCCTAAAACCGAATTGGAGCAGGTGGAAACATTAAAAAAGCATCTGGAACGTGTGAAAAAGGTTGCGGATTGTCCTGTGATTTTAGTATTGGAACAGATCACTGCACGGCAGAAAGAGTATTTGCTTCGAGAGAAAATAGCATTTATTGTGGATGGAAAGCAAATTTATCTGCCCTTTATGGCAGCATATTTGCAGGAACGCTGTGATGCAGAAAAGAGTGACAGAGAAGAAATCTTGCCATCGGCACAGATGCTGTTGCTTTATTTTATTTATGAGGGAGCAAAGGAGCTGTCCACAAGTCAAGCTGCAAAAAATTTGGATTTGACACCAACATCTATTTCCAGAGCTTCTAAACAACTTGAAGGAATGGGATTTCTGCGATCAAGAAAAATTGGAGTGCAGAAGATACTGTTTTCGGAAAACTCCGCCAAAGAGTTGTTTTACAAAGCAGAGAAAGTTCTGCTCAATCCTGTGAAAAGGACGGTCTATGTTCCATGCGAGGAAGTAAAGACTGAATTGTTGGAGAGCGGGTATTCCGCATTGGCGGAGTATTCGATGCTCAATGCGCCTAGTGTTCGGTGCTATGCTTCAGAAAAAGTATCTCAGTGGAATTACTGCATGACCAAGGATTTACAGGACTCAAATTCACAGGTGACTGTTGAAATGTGGAGATATGACCCACGAAAATTATCGAAGGAAAAAATGGTCGATGGACTTTCTCTAGCATTATCGCTCAAGGAAGATGCAGATGAACGGGTAGAAGAAGCAGTAGAAGAAATGTTAAATAATCTGTGGAGGAAGATAGATGGTAACAGGGATTGAAAGCTTTAAGGAATGGTTCAAGGGTAACGAAAGCCAGTATGCAATTATCGGTGGAACTGCGTGTGACATCTTGATGACGGAAGAAGGCTTAGACTTCCGTGCAACAAAAGACATTGACCTTGTTCTAATTATTGAAGCCGTGGATGCGGCTTTTGGAAGAAAATTCTGGGACTATGTAAAACAGGCTGGATACGAACATTGTAATAAAAGCTCTGGTATGCCGCAGTTTTATCGGTTCAGTCACCCGATGTCAAACCGTTATCCAGCGATGATCGAACTGTTCACTAGAAAACTGGATGCAATTCAACTTCCAGATGATGCAGTATTGACACCGCTGCCAATGGATGAGGACATATCTAGCTTGTCTGCAATCCTTTTGGATGATGATTACTATGAGTTCTTGAAGCAGGGGAAAGTGACTGTTGATGGAGTGACGGTTTTGGATGCTGCATATTTGATTCCATTCAAGGCGAAAGCATGGATGGATTTGACGGATCGCAAAGAAGCTGGAGAACACGTTGATAGTAAAAACATTAAGAAGCATAAAAATGACGTTTTTCGATTGACTGAACTGATTGACCCTACGGTCAAGATTGCCACTCCCAGTGGCGTGTATGAGGATATGCAGAAGTTTGTTGATCGAATGAAAAATGAAACGGTTGATGTTAAACAGTTGGGGCTTGTGGGACGAACGAAAGAACAGATTCTTCAGGAGATAGGAGAATTATATGCTATACAATAATCAGTGAGTTATAGAATAAAACACTATCTTGTAAGGAAGTGATATAACATGGAAAAGAAATACCAAATTTTTATTTCGTCAACTTATAAGGATTTGATAGAAGCACGTAGCAAAGTAAGGGATGCAATCCTGTCAATGATGCATTTCCCAGTTGGCATGGAGATGTTTAACGCTGCTGACGAAGAACAGTGGGAAATCATACAAGAGACGATTGATAGTTCGGATTATTATGTTTTGATTTTGGGACAGCGATATGGCTCTGTAATAGAATCTGGATCGGATGCTGGAATTAGCTATACGGAAAAGGAATTTCGCTATGCGAGAGAGAAGAAAATTCCTATTCTGGTATTCATAATTGATGATGATGTGGCAATTAAGCCGGAATTTATGGAAAAAGATCCAGAAAGTATAAAAAAGCTGGCTGATTTCAAGACAGAAGCTAAAAAAGGACGAACGGTACAGTGGTGGACTAATATTGACGAACTTGCTAGAGAGGTTTCAGAATCTTTACATCAGCAAATGGATCGAAAAAAGCGTCCAGGGTGGATAAGAGGAGATGCCTTTGATATTGAAGCAAGTCATGCGGAAATTCTCAGTTTGAATAAAAAGATAAGAGAACTTGAGCAGGAAAATGCTGGGCTGAAATCACAGATTGTAAAGAGGGTTCCTGAGTTGATGGCCGCAGTTGTGCTGGATCAACAGGAGGATGAAGAAGAGGATGAAAAAGGTCTTAAAACACATGGAAAACTGCTTATTGATAGCTCTGATAATGCATACAAAATCCAATTATATCATAATGATGGAGAATGCTACAAAAACAAGTATGAACCACTTGATTTAAGTTGCGTTGAATCATATTTGAAAAAGTATGTAAAAGAAAAGGACTTACAGGCTTATAATGCAGCACTACCGTCTGAAGAAGAAATAAATGATTATGTACACCAGATGAGTGTGTATAAGACAATAATAAACGGTGGTGTTGCGTTCAAGATAAGAGTGCTTAATAAGGGAACAGCGAAGGCGACAGATATTAGAATCTCAATCGTATTTCCAAAGGGTATTTTTGTATATGATATTGATGATATTGAAAAAATGAAGGAACCGCAAGGACCAAAACTTCCGCCGAATCCTATTGAAAAGGCAGAGGAACGTTTTATGAACGACTCAAATCCAACATATGCTTTCTTGAAAAATAGTATAGATGGAATGCAACCATTCCGAAGCTTACCAGTCATAGACCCGGCAATTTTTAGCAACTCCCATTCTTCTGTATTTGAATCAATATCTATACGAGATAATTCGATATTGATTGAATGTGACCAGTTGCCACATAAAGATGATGCCGAGTTTGATGGAATATATATTGTTCCGGCTAGAAAAGGAAAATTCAAAGTAAGCGTTTCGCTGATGTGTTCGGAATATATTGAACCGGAAGTTCATGATATTGAATTTGAAATTGTCTAATAATTAAAATAAGTACGAATAAGCCGCATAGGGCTTTCCAATGGGTTTAACCCAATGGGAAACTTTATGCGGCTTATTTTTTTTGCTTTTTTGAAAAAATTGTTGTCCCTATCTTGACATCAGGGGGCCCAGCCAGTTTCATTATGCCGCTGCAGATTGGTAAGACGCCCATTGTTGTGCCACGTCAGCATCAGTACAACGAGCATGTAAATGACCATCAGGTCGAGTTTGCAAGGAATGTGGCGCAGAGAATGGGCACGATTATTCCGGTGGAAGACATCAATACGCTGGGAGATGTTATCATGAATTATGACCAGATTGTTGCTGGTATGGGACATGGTATGAGCAGCAATAATGCTAAGTTCAATGAAGAACTGGAGAATCTGGTAAACGAATTGTATTGCGGGGAAAATCGATGAAAGAATTATTAATAATGGCCAAGTCGCTGGGCGGCGGCGGATCTGAAGTGGCTTTGATAGAGTTAATTAATGCGCTTCCCGAAGAAGTTTATAATATAACACTTGTATTGCTTGATTCGGACAATGAATATGCTTATCGTCTAAAAAAGAAGGTTAATATTGTTCAACTGACTTTTAATAGTTCTTTTGCAAAATCACTGGTTTCAATGTATGCTTTCCCGGCAAAGGTATTGAAAAAATTATCGGTTAATTCATTTATTCCGTACTACGATTTTATTTCGAATTGTGTGACAAATGTCTTTGAAAAGACCTATGATGTTGCCATTGACTTCTATGGATATGGTTCATTTGTGACTGCGTTCTTGGCGACAAAAATACAAGCCAAGAAAAAGGCAACATGGCTCCATGATGAAAAACTCTACTGGCTGAAAAGTGTTCAGAAATACTTGTGCAAGTATGACAAGGTTTACGGTGTGTCCCAAGCGGTTGTTGATGCGTTTTGCAGGGAGTATCCGCATTATAAGGACAAGGCCACTGTATTTTATAATGTTATTGATATTGAAGAAATTAAGCGAAAGTCTGAACAAGATAAGGTAGTACCGTTTAAGGACGGCTTTAATATTGTAACTGTTGGTCGATTGACCGAACAGAAAGGCTATGACATTGCCATAAAAGCAGCAAGCATTTTGAAAAAAAGAAAAATTAATTTCGTATGGTATGCTATTGGTGGTGGCAGAGATGAAGAAAAACTAAAGAAGTTAGTGGCAACGTACAATCTGGAAGAACAATTTGTATTTCTTGGCCGTAAAGATAATCCATACCCATATATGAAGAATTGCGATTTATACGTCCAACCATCTCGGCATGAAGGATACGGACTCACTATTGTTGAAGCACGAGTTTTAGGCTTGCCGATTGTGGTTTCAAATATTCGACCTCTGGCTGAACAGATACAAGATGGTGTCAATGGATATGTTGCCGAACTAAGTGCAGAAGCCATAGCAGATAAAATTGAGTACCTGTATAACAATCCTTCTCAAATGAAAAAGGCTATTGAGCATTTGAAAGAACATCCGATTGATTTCTCTGCCGAGCTGCAAAAACTGGAAACTATCTGAAATGGGATTATTTATGAGAAAAATTAAAGTAGTAATGATAACATCATATTTTGATAGAAACGGTGTGACATCCCAAGTCATGAATTATGCTACGAATCTGGATAAGGATAGATTTCAAGTGTTTATTGCTGCCGGAGAACCTTATGATATCGGCTATGAAAAAATGTGCCAAGAAAACAATATAGAACTATGTAAGTTGCCACAGAAGCAGAAGAACGCTTATGCATATTATAGGACAATCTATTCTTATCTGAAGAAAGTAAAAGCAGATATTGTTCATGTACATGGCAGCAGTGCATTGATTACCGTTGAACTTCTAATCGCTATGTTGGCAGGAGTGCCGGTTCGTGTTTCTCATAGTCATAATACAATTTGTTCTCATCCGCTGTTACATCAGGTGCTAAAACCGATTTTAAAAGTGGTGTCAAATTATCATTTGGCATGTGGAGAACTTGCAGGAAAGTGGATGTATGGCGATAGAGTATTTCAAGTTATTCCAAACGCTTTTGATACGAAAACGTTTGTTTTGAATTCAGATAAACGGTTTTCAATTAGGAAAAAGCTGGGGGTAGATGATAATTTAATAATAGGACATATTGGCAAATTTAACAGTCAGAAAAATCAAGAATATCTAATTCGAGCCTTTGAAAAACTGTCGTATATAGATGATAAAGCAATGTTGCTTTTGGCGGGAAATGGGCCGGATTTGGAGAATATAAGGGGCCAAGCACAGCGTACGGTCTGTGCAGATCGAATTATCTTTTGGGGAGAAACTACGAATCCTGAAAGTTTATATTCTGCTATGGATATCTTTGCTTTGCCCTCCAGGTTTGAGGGATTACCTGTTGTACTCCTCGAAGCGCAGATTTCAGGATTGCCTTGCATTGTGTCGGACAAAGTAACACGAGAGGTTGATTTTGGAGATATCGTCTGGAAATCAATAGAGGATGACCCACAGGTATGGGCGGATACAATGATCTCAATGCAGCGAAGGACGGAAGAACAGAGGAAGCAATACCGATTACAACACGAGAAACAAATTGCACATTTTGATATTCGAGAATCTGTAAAATTGGTTGAAAATATTTATGATCGCGAATTGCTAAAGAAGAAAAAATGAAAACGAAAGATCAACGATTAAGTCTAAACACTTATAGATAGGAAAGAAGGATTATTGTGCCTACATACGAAGGATTGAGGCTAAAAGTATTAAAGTATTGGCGACTTGGTTTAGCTAATTATAGAAAAAAGCAACTGAAGTATACAGATTTCACGATTATCTCTAATAATTGTTGGGGTGGCATGATTTATGAAAGCTATAACTTGCCAAAAGAATCTCCGACAGTTGGGATGTTCTTTATGGCAAAAGATTATATTGAGTTCTTGTCCGATCTGAGGGGTTATATCAATGGAAAATTGACCTTTATCAAGCCGGAGGAATCTCGTTGGAAAGATATGCCGCAGATTTCAGGAGATAAGAGATTTGGTTCGTATCCTGTGGGCGTTTTGTCTAATGGGAAAAATTCAATTGAAATCTTCTTCTTACATTACCATAGTGAGCAGGAAGCAAGAGAAAAGTGGGAACGTCGAGTGCAGAGAATTAACTGGAATAGGTTGTTGATTAAGTTCAATGATCAAAATGGATGTACGGAAACGGAGGTGAATAAGTTTATGAAACTGCCCTATAAGAATAAATTGTTCTTTACTTGTAAGCAATGGAAAAATATTCAGGGGGGGGGGTACACGTTTATTCACCAGTTCCCCAAGCATGAGTTTATAATGGCCTCTTATGAGCCATTTGGAAAAAGTAAATATATAGATATTACATCTGTCATAAACCAATTGTAAAAATAGCTTTTGCATCTGTACAAATTTGTTTATGATGGATTTGTACGGAGTTTTATGAAAATACTTCACAAGTTTTACATTGGTTTAGTGAGTGCATGGAAGATGTTCTATGCCAAAGTTTGTGCTCATGGGAAGCTTCAAGTAAAATGGGTCAATTCGATTAGAGGAGCTTTCAAGACTGAAGTTATAGGTAACGGATCTATTACAATTGGACGGTTTTTAATGTCAAGAGGCCCATTGTATCTAAAGTCTGTAAATGATGGAAAACTGACGATTGGCGACGATGTATTTTTTAATCATAATTGCTCTATAACCTGTGCAGAGAAGGTAACGATTGGAAATCATTGTATGTTCGCCAATAATATTGTTATCATCGACCATGACCATGTGATAGGTGGTAATGGCGTGACAGGTGAACTTACTGCAAGGCCGGTAATTATTGAAGATCACGTTTGGTGTGGAGCCAATGTAACGATAACAAAAGGTGTTCATATTGGATCTGGTGCTGTTATTGGTGCGAATGCTGTAGTAGTAAATGACATTGAAGCCCATGCAATTGTTGCAGGTGTCCCAGCTAAAAGAATTAAATAACATAAAATAGTAGAGGAAATAAAATGATACCCAAAATGATTCATTATTGCTGGTTTGGCGGAAAACCACTACCGAAAGATGTTTTAGATTGTATTAAAACATGGGAAAAATATTGCCCGGATTACGAAATCAAACGATGGGATGAGTCAAATTTTGATGTGAATAGCCATCCGTTTATGAAAGCAGCGTATGAAGCAAAAGCATGGGCGTTTGTTTCGGATTATGCAAGATTGAAAGTGGTATATGATAACGGCGGAATCTATTTAGATACTGATGTTGAACTTCTGAAAAAACCTGATTTTCTGTTAGAAAATCAGTGTTACATAGGGATTCAGCAACCTGAATCCCTATGTACCACTGGACTTGGTTTTGGTGCCCAAAAATCAAGTCCAGTGGTACAAAAGATGATGGAATGCTATGATTCGATTTCTTTTACAGATCAGAAAAAAAGCACATTTGCGTGTCCGTGGCTTAATGATAAGGTGATTCGTTCATTTGGTAAGATTAGCAATGAAGATATTACCTACCTAAAAGAAGTAACGGTATATCCGCCACGTTTTTTTGATCCGCTTTCGACGGGTAATACAAAGAATTTACTTTGTGATGAAACAGTGTCGATTCATCATTACGCAGCAACATGGGCGGGTAACAAGCAGAGATGGAAGAGAAAGCTGATTCGTTTTTTTGGGGAAGATAGATATTTTAAGTTAAAGAAGTTGTTTCGACGAGTACAGTAGCATTTGGGGAAAACAAGCAAAGGAAACGATGAAATGGAATGGTTGACACTATTTATATATATATTGATTATTTTTTTTAATAATTTTTTTGACAAATTTATTCCATATGCTAGCTATACAGATGAGTTGATATGCTTGCTTTTTATGGCTATAGCTATCGTATATATTTGTAAAGATAAAGGAAAAGTGGCTGTTAATAAGGAACAAAAAAATAGCATATTATGCATTCTGTTAGTGCTTTTTATTGGAATTGTGGGAAATGTTATGTATGGATATATGCCATCAGTTTCCGTAATTGGGAGAGATATAATAGGAACGTTTAAGTTCTTTATTATATATTTGGTCGGAAGAAGAATTATTGTAAAAAATAATATTCGATTGAACTCGAAAAAAATAATAAGTACAGCAAAAATTATAATAACTGTTATTTTTGTTTTTGGAATAGTTAATTTGCTTGTAAATACTGGAATAGCAGATGAAGTAAGATATGGCCTTAGAAGTTATAAGTTTATTTATTCTCATTATACGTACCTTGTTTATAATGAAGTGCTCTTATACAGTATTCTAGCAACAGAGGATAAAAGAAATGCAGTGTTTAAGATAATGTCGCTGCTTTCAATTGCGGCAACTTTACGAACAAAGGGATTTATTACGATTGCATTTATCTTAGCGTATTACCTCTTGAATTTTGCTAAAAAGAAAAGAATATCATTTAAAGATATTTTCAAACCGGTTTATATTGCTCCAATCGGAATTGTAGGTTTTTTTATTTCAAAAAGCAAAATTCAGCAATATTTATCATGGGGAGCGAGTCAAAGCATAAGAGTTGGTGTACATAGCGTTGGATTAAAAATCGCAAATGATCATTTCCCTTTTGGAACAGGTTTTGGGACATTTGGAACGAATATCTCTTATAAAAATCAGTCACAACTATATAATATTTATAATTCGTTGAATTATTCTCATCTAATGAATTATGGATATGCTACAATGTCGGACGTGTACTGGCCATCAATTTATGTTCAATTTGGTTATATTGGAATGATTGTTTATGTGATACTGATTATACAAATTTGCAAAGATTTGTTGAATAACGCAATGCTGAATAACAGGTGTAAATTTTCAATATTATTGATTCTATTTTATATGGTTTCTGCAAGCTTGAGTGAAGCTACATTTAGCAATGAATCTGGAGCGTTTTCGGCTGTGGTTATATTAATAATAGTTGCAATATCAAGAAAAAATGCGCTTATAAAGTGTGATTGCAAGGATAACGAGGGGATAAATTGTGGATGATTTAATAAGCGTTATTGTTCCAGTATATAATGTGGAAGATTATTTGGAAAAAAGTTTGTCTTCATTGTTAATTCAAACATACAGAAAGCTTCAAGTTATTATAATTGATGATGGCTCAACAGACAACAGTGGGGAAATATGTGATTATTATGGAGCAAACGATGGGCGGATAGAGGTTTACCATATACAAAATGCGGGGGTTTCCAATGCGCGTAATCAGGGGCTGAACTACGCAAAGGGAAAATACATTTATTTTTTTGATCCGGATGATTTCCTTGAGCCGGATGCGCTTTGGACGCTCTATAAACAAATAAAAAATGGAGCGGATTTAGTAGAGTGTTCATATTTTAAGGACTACACAAATGTAAAGGAGGAAGTAATTCATCCGGAGAAAAAAATTTCCAGTCAAGAGGCTATCAGAAGTTTATTACTGTGGGATGGATATCTAACATCATTTTGCTGGGATAAACTGTATAATAAAGAAAAAATTGGAGATATAAGGTTTGACTCAAAATTAAAGATTGGCGAAGATAATCTTTTTGTGTTTGAGTATTTGCTCAAGTGCGAAAGTGTTATAGTGCTAGACTGCCCACTGTATAACTATCTGATAAGAGAAAATTCTGCTATTGGAAATGTGTACACAGAAAAAAAGAAAGATTCAGTTCGTGCAGCAGGAACAATATATGAAATATGTAGTAAGCGAAGTATGATGCACTATGAAGCTAAAATTCATGTTGGGTTGGCATCTTTTTTTTCATATGCGAATTTATTGAATACGGTTCCTTATGAGAAAATAAAAGAATTTAAAAGTGATTGCAAATTTTACATTGATTCTATGAAAGTATGTTCTTGTGGGCTTCTTTGGAAATTGGTTGGAATAAAAATGACTATTCTTTATAAAACGGCGCAGTACATTCCGTTTCTGTATAAGGCATCGGGCTTCATACGAAGGAAAAGCCGTTAATAAATTATTGTAAAAATATATGAAATTAGATTATAAAAGAAAAGGAAATCAATTGATTGTATGAAAAAAATCGGGATTTTGACGTTTCACAAATCAATCAATTACGGATCTGTTTTGCAGGCGTGGGCCTTATATAATGTATTGAGAGATTATGATATTTCCGTTATAGATTATGAGCCAGATGTATATAGGGATAAGTATTGTCTGTTTTCGTCAGCGAAAAGATGGAAACACAATATCAACAGACTTCTAAACTGTATTGCAATTAAGCGGCAAATACAAGGTTTCGCAGAGTTTAGAAGTGAATATCTACCGTTGATGCAAAAATGTACATCGTCTGATATCTCTGAAAATACTTTCGCAAAATATGATGCGATTATCACGGGTAGTGATCAAATATGGAATGTTCGTGCAGAAGATGCAGATGATGCCTTTTTTTTGCCGTATAGTATCAGTGCAAAAAAAATCGCTTATGCGTGTAGTATCAACAACACAGATTTCACAGAGAAAAGGTGTGATGAAAAATTAAAGAAATGGATTTCCGACTATGACTTTATTTCTATAAGGGAAAAAAGTGGAGCCAATAAAGTTTCAACTTTTTTAAATGATGAAAAAACCATATACACAGTGCTGGACCCAACATTATTAAATACAAAAGATGCTTTTGATGCAATTACGAATAATCGCATTATAAAGAGTCCATATATATTTCTCTATAATGTATGGTCTGGAATGGAAGCAGTTAAAGCAGCAAAAGAAATATCTGAAATAACAGGGCTTCCGGTATACACGGCAATGATGGATTCCCGAATCAAACAAATACTTTGCGCGGAAAAACAGGGGATAAGAGTTGAAACCAGACATACCTCTCCGCAAGATTTCCTGTCACTTATAAAGTATTCAGACTTGGTCGTAACGGATTCTTTTCATGGCACAGCATTCTCTCTTATTTTTGAAAAGAAGTTTGTCTGTATAAATCCAAAGGATGAATTTGGCCACCTAAAGAATGACGAAAGAATTGTAAACATACTAGATATAACAAACCTGAAAGAACGCTATATCAGTATGGATGATATTGATGACTTTGATTTCCATAAAGACATTGATTATACAGTCGTGACGCAAAAAAGAATGAAAGAAGCAGAGCACTGTAAGGAATTATTGATTGGAGCCATCGAGGGAAAGATCAAATCATGAAATAAGGAAATATAATGCAAGAACAAAAACGTTTAATAAAGAACACTGGAATTATTGCAATCGGAAACATAAGTACAAAGTTGGTATCATTCTTTTTGTTGCCGCTTTACACGTCACTTCTTTCAACTTCTGAATATGGAACGATTGACTACATTTTCAGTATAGCAGCATTTTGCATACCATTTGTGTCACTGTTAATGGATGAATCAATTTTTCGGTTTTTGATTGATACCAAAACAAGTGATGAAAAAACAAGTGTTATTTCAACGGCGAGTATGCTTGTGCTTGCCGGAATTGTAGTATTTTCGATTGTAGGCATCCCTGTGATGAATGTGCTCCGCTATTCTTATACATATTATGCAATTTCTTATGTTATCCTAAATGTTATTGCTGGAATGTTGGGAGCATTGTTGCGCGGGATTGGAAGAACAGATCAATATGCGCTGTTCAACTTTCTGTTAGGTGCGTTGCAGGTTATTTTAAATGTTATCTTTATTGCTGTGGCAAGAATGGGAATCAGCGGAATGTTGATTGCTTCTATCCTCGCCCAATTTATTGTGTCTATTACTTTTATTATCAAGGAAAAAATCTGGGCTTATATTAAAGTCAATGCATTCAATCGTAAGTTGGCAAAAGAAATGATTGTCTACTCGTTACCATTGATTCCGAATAAGGTGTCATGGACTATTATCAACCTGTCAGATCGTATTGTTTTGATGAATGTCCTTGGAAGTGCTGCAACGGGTTTATATGCGGTTTCGTATAAATTTCCGAATTTAATGGACACAGTTTATGGTTTCTTCTATCAAGCGTGGAAAGAAAGTTCGGCCCGAATACTGGAAAATGGACAAGAAGCAGAGAGAAATTTTTATAACACTATTTACTCCTATCTAAAAAACTTTATGTATGCAATTGTTTTGGGAATGATTGCGTTTATGCCATTGGTTTTTCATCTGCTAATTAATGAAAACTATTATGATGCGATTTTTTATGTTCCGGTGTTGTTGCTCGGAACATACTTCTCGAATATCTCTGGATTCTATGGTGGTATTTTTACGGCATACAAGGATACCAGAATTATGGGAACCACGACCGTTATTGCTGCCATCATTAACCTTACGGTCAATCTGGCTTTGATTCATTGGATTGGAATTTATGCTGCCGCAGGTTCTACGCTGATAGCCAATGTTGTAGTCTATCTTTATCGAAAATGGAAAGTTAAAAAATATGTTGCGTTACAAGAATGTCCCTTGAAAACGGCGGCTTCCCTTGTGGCTACAGGAATTATTCTTGCACTCTTTTATAGTGAAAACTTTATTTGCATCCTGTGTTCCTGTATCATAGCAATCGCGTATGCGTTGATTACAAATAAAAATATGCTTTTAATTGTTCTGAAATACATAAAGGGCTACGGTAAAAAAGTATGATTACCTTATACAACGACAAAACAGAATGCTGTGGGTGCGGTGCTTGTTCCAGCATATGCCCGAAAAATGCAATTACGATGCAAGAAGATGAATATGGCTTTATATACCCGGAGATTGACAGTAAAAAGTGCGTAGAATGCAGATTGTGTATAAGTTCGTGCCACTATAAAAGTGCAGATGATTTACATACGCCGATAAAAAGTTTGGCAGCGGTCAATAGAGATGATACACTCCTTGAAAACTCTGCATCCGGGGGTATGTTCTCTGCAATAGCAGAAGCTTTTTTGAATGAGGGTGGATACGTATGTGGGGCGGCAATGGACTTTAAAGACAATGTCGCAGATGTTCGACACATTATGATTCACTCTACAAGCGAATTGTTTCGGCTTCAAAAATCAAAGTATGTGCAAAGCAGTACGGACAAGGCTTACAAGGAGTTGCAGACTCTTTTGAAAAAAGGAGAGGAAGTTCTGTTTTCGGGCACACCCTGTCAGGTTGAAGCGGCAAAAAGCATTGCAAAGAGAACAGGGGGAAGACTCTATACAATTGACATTATTTGCCACGGAGTACCCTCTCGACAACTCTTTAATGACTTTATCGCTTGTGAAGCGGAAAAGCGAAAAATGAAAATTAATTCGTTTGATTTCCGTGACAAAAAACATGGGTGGGGTGAAAAAGGGAGTATTGTAGGTGCCAATATTAAGGGGGATGTTATTGAAAGCCCAATTGCCCCAGATACAACATCATACTACTATTATTTCTTTAATGGCGAAATTTCAAGAGAATGCTGCTATCATTGCCCTTATGCGCAAAAGCAACGTGTGGGTGACATAACGGTCGGTGACTATTGGGGAATTGAACAATATAATCCTGAGCTCTTGGTAGAACATGGCGGCACAATCAATAGTCGGAAAGGCGTTTCATGTTTACTAATAAACACAGCACAGGGACAACAACTCATTGAAAAGTATGGCTCAAAGATTGAAAGTTATCCGGTTGAATTTTCCAATATTGCTCAAGTGAATACGCAGTTGAACCAGCCAGCAAAACATACAGATTTGCGAAACAAAATCTTTGAAAAATACAAATCGAATGGATATGCTAGAGTGGAATCCATGTTTGAGAGCTATCAGCAAAAACAGAAAGTGAAACAATCTATAAAAAATTGTATGCGCAGAGTTTTGCCCAAAAGTACGATAAGGCTACTGAAAAATTTAAAAAATCATTTGTAAAGAGGAAGCACCAGACTATGATACTTGTCAGAAATATGTTGACGAAGTGGTTAATGTGATCTGCGAAAAGGGATATAAGGCATAAAGTCAATGACGACTCTGGCAATTACCTAGAGCCGTTTTGCAGAGCCTAGCAGTGATTCTGCTACAGCTATTATGTATTTGCAGCCAAAGGTCTGGATGTAGAGAAGTCGAGAAAACTCGCTAAGAGTGTGACTGCGGAATAAAAGATAGCAAGAGGAAAAAATTATGAACACAACATTACTTATCATGGCAGCCGGTATCGGCAGCCGTTTCGGAACAGGAATTAAGCAGTTGGAGCCAGTGGATGATGCTGGACATATCATTATGGACTACTCAATCCATGATGCGATTGAGGCAGGTTTCAACCATGTGGTATTTATCATCCGCAAGGATATTGAGAAAGAATTCAAAGAGGTCATCGGTGATCGTATTGCCTTCATTTGTTCCTCTCACAATGTAACTGTAGACTACGCTTTCCAGGATATCAACGATATTCCGGGAACTTTACCGGAAGGTCGCACGAAACCCTGGGGAACCGGTCAGGCCGTGCTTGCAGCAAAGAGTGTGATCAATACTCCATTTATTGTGATCAATGCAGATGATTACTATGGCAAAGAGGGATTCAAAGCCGTACATGAGTATCTGGTGAATGGTGGCAAGTCCTGCATGGCAGGCTTTGTGCTGAAGAACACGCTGTCTGATAATGGCGGTGTGACCCGTGGCATCTGCAAGACGGATGAAGATGGAAATTTGACTGAAGTTGTGGAAACCAAGAACATTGTGAAAACAGAAAATGGTGCAGAAGCAGACGGTGTGGTTATCGACACAGATTCTCTCGTTTCCATGAATATGTGGGGACTGACACCTGACTTCTTGGGAATCCTGGAGGTAGGTTTCAGGGAATTCTTTGAGGAAGAAGTGGCGAAGAATCCGCTAAAAGCGGAATATCTGATTCCGACTTTCATCGGGGAACTGCTGGACGCAGGTAAGATCTCTGTGAAAGTGCTGCGGAGCAACGACACATGGTACGGCATGACCTATCATGAAGATGTGGCATCCGTAAAAGACAGCTTCAAAAAAATGTTGGAAATAGGCTTATATAAGACAGATTTGTTTGCTGACCTGTAATATACTTCTGTTATATAAGATATATGAATAATAAAATTTTGAAAGTCATTTTTGAAATAATGGGAAATGAGGCATAGCATAAAAATGAAGGAATATACTGAAATAGAAAGAGATGCCATTAGGGAAATTGATAAATTCGATGCGGATGACTATTTGGCATTTGGCCCGAACTATTTTAGCTGCGGATGGAAGAAAAATACATATTACAATTATAATTATGCTGTTGCTCTGGCTCTTATTGGTCACTTTTACGGGGACGAAGATTGCTCGAATAGTGACTATCATAAAGGAGTAAAATACATAGCTGATGCAGTAGGTGTTTCAAATCGGATGGTCAAAATTTTAAGGAAAAAATTGAAACACAAAAATGGATATTGGTTTAAGACACCTTATAAGACAGCTAAAATTATTCAAAAAGTCATTGATAAATTGCGTGAGTGTGAACAAGAGAATAATGTGAATGATTTTTTGGAAAAGTGTGATTGCACAGGATATCGGGAAATTTTGATTGCCGAGCAATTTGTAGCAATAAAAAAAGCCTCTGAGGGAAGACGGAAGAAAGTTGTAAAATTAGCAGATGATTTAAAGAACATTACGGTTAAGGTGGGAGATAATGCATGATTGGAGACTTTGATCCTAATGGTCATAAAAATCTTGAATTATTTAGATATTATCTCAATAGAGATCTACAACGAATAGATAATAGTATTCAAGACAATCATGGTGAATTAAAAGGGTATTTTGTTGCAAGCCTAGTAGATATATTGATTGTTTTTCTTTTTAGCGAAGATTTAAGAACTAGAGAAATTCAAGTAAAGATATTTATTATTGCTGCGTTGATTGCGCTATTTATGATTTTGGCATCTATCATCAATAAGATTGCTAAATGGTATTATGTTAGGCAAATAGAATCTGGTAGAAAAGAATATGTTGTTGACGAGGCAAAACAGGAAAAAATCGACAAGTTTGATAATATAGCTTGCGATGCGCTTTTGATTTGTGAGAGCTATATGGAAAGGTATACTCTTACAGAAAAGACCTATGTTAAAGAATTCTATTTTTATGAGATCATTCATCACTTGACAAAATCGGCTGATTTGTTTGAGGAAATATATGGAAACAGAGAATTGTATATTTCATCTAAAGAAACGGAATTGATTGACCCATATAGAGTAAATAATTATATTGATTTTGCACGGAAAATTAACGAATTTTTACAAATAGAAATAAAAAAGATTCCGAATGATGTGGAAGTGCAAAAAGATGTTGATAATCTAAATACTGCAATTAGTCAATGGAAACATTTGAAAGCTTAAAATAGAGATTTGACATCGAAAGTAAAAAGAAAAGCCCACAGCTCACTTGCCTACTGTGGGCTTTTTCAGTGAAACTAATCTTTACGCAGTATCAAACCGAAAATACCTTGGCAGTTTGAAATGCTCGATAAACGCATGGTGCTGCTCATGGTAATGCCGTAGATCATAACCCAAATGATGCAGTTCCAGCAACTTCACCAGCACCAGATTAAGGTGAATCCGCTTGGCTACGGAAATTTGCGCCGCGTCCAACCCGCGCTTCGTCATTTGATAGACTTCATCACTGTCCAGCATCAGGTGGGATGTGAAAGCGTTATGCTCGTAAAGAAGGATGTGCTTATCCTTAATGGTCAGAAACTTGTTCAGGGTATGCAAGTCCATAAGCAGCTGATGCTCCAGATAATGCCCCAGCGCATAGCCGCACACCATCTGCTTCGTCTGTTTGTCCAGCTGGCGATTGATAAGGATCAATGGCTTATCAAAATAGAGCGAAAGTAAACCCAACATATCTTTAATACGGGATGTTTCACTGATGTCCAGACTGCAACTGCGCGCGATCTGTTTGATGTTGCGAG
>OGKR01000237.1_pt1 | contig 62481 bp, 109 predicted proteins | sample 1572431 | NCBI WGS metagenome assembly OGKR01 (sample SAMEA2582079, study PRJEB24529) | metagenome | biome: Human gut stool | place: China | collected 2011 | reverse complement strand
TATTTATGCGGGTTTGAGAGAATTGATACCGAGTTCGAATCTCCCTTCCGCTACTTTATTTTTGCTTAAGAAAACCTTGTGAAGCCTTGATTTTACTGAAAGAAAGGAGTTTTTGAATGGTGTCTTTTCTAAAGGTCAAAATCAAAGGTAACACTAAAGGTAACACGAACGGATGTATGGACGCTTAATGCGTTCTTTTTTTGTTGTATTTTTTGACGGCAAACTGTCGGAATCGTGACGGTTTTGCCGCCTTTTTTTATGCAAAAATATAATCAAAGGGAGGGATGGTGGTGTTTTCAGATGAAGTTCTTGAAAAAATTTTTGCCAGAAAAGAGTTACAGTCCTTGGACTTGTCAACGCAGTCGTCTATCATACACGCAATAGAAGATGTTTTAGAGGAGGTCAAACAGGATGAATATGAGCGGAGCATACCAGAATCCGATTTATAATCAGCAGATGCAGCAATACGGGCAGCAGTACGCATACAATCCGTATATGAATCAGCCACGCATTGATAATACACAAAATTATATGCAGGCACCGCAGCAAATTCAGCAGCAGATCCCGGTTCAAACTTTTGGCATAAATGGAAAAGTAGTTCCGGCGGTAGAAAACATCACTGCCAATGATGTGCCAATGGATGGCAGCGTTGCATTTTTCCCAAAACAGGATATGACAGAAATATACGCTAAAAGTTGGAACGCAGATGGCACAATTCGCACAATCGTTTTTAAGCCAGTTTCGCATGATACTGTTAGCAATTTATCGCATGATACTGAAAAATTGAAATTTGACCTATCAGACGAGTGCACAGGTGCATTTATGCAGAAGTTTGATGAACTTTTTGGGAAGATTGAACAGATAGAAAACCGATTAGATAAAATTCCAAGCAGTCAAAGAAAAACTTCACAGGTAAAAAAGGAGAGTGATCCAGAATGAATCCGGCACAATTATTGTTAAATCAAATGATGAATTCTCCGCAGGTTCAAAACAATCCTATGGCAAAAAATGCCATGCAAATGTATCAAAGCGGAGATACTGTCGGACTTAAGACAATGGCGGATAATCTCTGCAAAGAAAGAGGAATTACAGTAGATGAAGCAAAACAAAAGGTTATGAGTATGTTTAATCATTAGTACATTTTGGGTTGCGCGCACAATAACCGGTTATCCCATTTGTAAATAAATCAGATGGAGGTAAACAAAATGTTTAATGGAAACGCATCTCCTAGTCTTGCTGATATTGCAGCAGTGACAGGAAACGGAAGAAACAATGATGGAATGTGGGGCGGCGATGGCTGGTGGGCTATCATTATCTTCGCTATGATTTTTGGCTGGGGCGGCTTTGGCGGCAATGGCTGGGGAGGAAACGGAGGTATGGGAGCGACAGCATCTGCATACACCGACTCTGCAATTCAGCGTGGGTTTGACACGCAGGCTATCATCGGAAAGTTAGATGGTATCACAAATGGTCTCTGTGATGGATTTTACGCACAGAATACCGCCGTTATGAACGGTTTCCATGGTGTAGACAATGCAATCTGTAACCTTGGCTACCAGACACAGCAGGGATTTAATACCACAAACGTAACACTTATGCAGGCGCAGAATGCTTTGCAGTCCCAGCTGGCTAATTGCTGCTGTGAAACCAGAGAAGCTATCCAGGGTGTGAACTACAATATGGCGCAGAACACCTGTGCATTGCAGAACACCATGAACAGCAACACAAGAGACATTATTGACAGTCAGCAGGCAGGAACAAGGGCAATCCTTGATTACCTGTGTCAGGAAAAGATCTCTTCCTTACAGTCAGAAAATAATGACTTAAGAATAGCTGCTTCACAGGATCGCCAGTCTGCATTGCTCACTACTGCAATGTCAGCGCAGACACAGCAGATCATCAACGCTGTAAATCCGGCTGCAATCCCGGCATATGTTGTTCCAAATCCTAACGCTTATGCGTATGGCTGTGGATGCAACACAGGATGTAGCTGCTAAAAGTAGCTGCTACACAAAATTGAATAATTGAGTATCTTAATTGAGTTTAACTCGATTATGTCTGCTGTGCAGTATTGCTTATAAACACAAAGGGCAGACTATAATGTTTGCCCTTATTTTTGAAAGAGAGGTAAATAATTATGGCAGAATTTACAGGAATTGCAATTCAAACTGTTGCGCAGGGAGAAGATGTGGCATTTACAGAAACTCCGGCAAGCGCAACAAAATGTATTGTTCATAGACAGGGAAGCGGCATTGTTAAATTGAGAGGACTTACAAATCAGTGCCGGGCAAGATTTTTGGTATCTTATTCTGGAAACATTCAAATTCCTACCGGTGGAACAGTTGAAGCTATTTCACTGGCTATTGCAATTGACGGAGAACCGTTGCAGTCAACTCGAATGATTGTTACACCGGCGGCAGTTGAAAACTTCTTTAACGTTTCGGCGCAGGCATATGTGGACGTTCCTCGCGGTTGTTGTGTTACGGTAGCGGTACAGAATACGTCTACGCAGGCAATCGAAGTTCAGAACAGCAATTTAATTGCGGTCCGGGAAGCATAGGGGGGCGGTTTTATGGATATTATGAGAATGCACGACATGATTGAAAAACTGTCTGAATGTGCTAAATGCGAAATTGACAAAGGAATTGAAAATATAGACCCGTGTGAAATGGGACAGGTTACAGACATGATGAAAGACCTTGCAGAAGCAATGTATTACCGGACGCTTACAAAATCAATGGACGAATCAGACCCAGAACAGGTTCTTGATATGTTTGAGCGTTACGGAGACGGCAGACGGTATTATGACCGTTACCGGTATGCAGACGGAAGATTTGCGCCAAAGGGAAGAGGAACGCGGAGAGGATATGACGAGCCGCCTTACTGGCACATGACACCGGAAATGTACCGGGAAATGGAACACGACCGTGATATGGATCGTTCTTCCGGCAGAATGTATTATACCGAGCCTAAAATGACACCAGATGGTGGTATGCGTGATCGCAGAGAGGGCAAAAGCGGCATGAGCCGTAGAAGCTACATGGAAAGCAAAGAGCTTCACAAGGGCAATACGCCGGAGGACAAGGACGCAAAGATGCATGACCTTGAAAAATACATGAAAGAGCTTTCGGAGGATATGGCGGAACTTATCTCCGACATGACACCGGAAGAGCGCACAATGACAAAGAGCAAGCTGTCAACGCTTGTTTCCAAAATGTAATGACAGGGGCAGAAATGCCCCTGTTTGTTTGAACATTGACAACTGAATATCAGCTAGTGATTTGTGGATTTGGAAATTTTTCAAAAAGGTATTGACTTGTTACATGTAACATTATATAATGTAACTCGTAACAAGGAGGTGGTTAAAATCGCACCCAAGAGCAGAGCTGATTATATGAAACAACGTAGAGAAAAGACAAGAAATTTTAGTGTTGAGCTTGACAGGGAGAAGTTTGAAAAGTTAGAAGAAAAACTTTTTGAAAAAGGAATGACTAAAAAAGAGTGGCTTGACAACAAGGTTGATGAAGAAATCAGCAGTTAAACAAAAAGAGCAGTTGCAAATGATTTGACGGTCATGCAACTGCCCTAAAACCGAGATAACTCTCTGTGAAATATTTTATCATAGAGAGTATCTCTTTTCAAGAAAAAATTGAAAGGCAGGAAAAATCTTTAAAAAGGTATTGACATTATGAGTTCCAATAAATATAATGAGATTGTGGAACTCAATAAGTGAGGTGGTAAAAATGAGTCCAAGAACAGGCAGACCTAAAATAAATAATCCGAAAAGCAATGATGTAAAAGTTAGGCTTGACGATAAAACCACAAGCGAGTTAGATAAATATTGCATTGAAAATAACATTACAAGAGCAGAAGCAATTCGCAGAGGTATTCATTTACTTTTAGGCAAGGAAAAAGAGTAACTTACACCATAGACAAGTAGAAGTTACTCTTAAAACACCAATCCGCAAGGACTGATAAATATATTCTATCATTTCCTTGCGGAAAATCAAGTATTTTTTGAAAGAAAGGTAGATTATTATGAGAGAACTGTATATTGAAGAAATTACAAAAAATCTGAATTTACTTAGCGAACACTTTTTAAGATGTGTCTGGATTTTTACAAGTAACCTTGCATCTGACAAGAAAGGCGGTACAAGATGAAAGAACAGTTAATTACAGAAATTCAGAACATACAGGACGAAAAATTTTTGCAGTTTATTTTGAACACGATACTTTCATTTAAACAGAAATGGGGGATTTGCTGATGAACGATATTCAGATGAAACAATTAGAGCAAACTCTAACCAGCATGGAAGTTGCGGAAATGGTCGAAAAGACACACGCAAACATGTTACGAGATATCAAAAGGTACTGTAAACAGATGGAACAAAACAATATTACAGGTAAAATCAAAATTGATGTGGCTGATTTCTTCAGAGAAAACACCTATAAGGACGAGCAAGGAAAAGAACGCCCATGCTATGACATTACCAAGAAAGGATGCGAATTTATCGCGCACAAGCTGACCGGAGTTAAGGGAACGGCTTTCACGGCTCAATACATCAATCGCTTCCACGACATGGAACAGGCTCTGAAAAATACGCAGGCTGAAATTCCGGAGAAAGACCCGTTTGCACGCTGGAGCATCGTAAAAAAGATAGAAAGTGGTAAATGGTTTAATAAAAATAACTGGAAACTCAAAATTATCTGTGACCGGTTCGGATGGACGAGAAAATTTTTATATCACAAAATTCTTGTGGAATTGTCTGACTTACATAACTTAGAACTTGTGGAAAAGTTCTATACAGTCACATATGGGCATAAACCGGAGTACAAGATGGACTTGCTAGACTACAGCAAAGAACTTGCTGGAACAGCAACAAGGTACATTAATTATTTGTTGATTGAAGAGCAAGAAGAATAACTTTAAATTTAGAAATCACTGGCTGATATTTGGCTGGTGGTTTCTTTTTTTGGAGGTAAAATATGTTTGTGATAAATGGTATTGAATGGGAAATAAAATTTGTCCGCGGTGCAAGCAGTAAGCTGATGCGATCTGATGGCTCTATTAGCCTTGCTGTGACTGATTGGAATGATAGGATAATATATGTTTCGGATAAACCAGAAAATGGCTATTTGCGCAAAATACTGGCTCATGAACTTTGTCATTGTTTTTGCTTTTCCTATAACATTCATATGCCGATTGAGCAGGAAGAGTATCTTGCGGACTGGATCAGCCTGTATGGGGCAGATTTGATTTATTTGCTGGATGATTTGATGGCAAACATTGATTGGAGGGCAGCATAATGGACAAAGTAGATGAATTGTTAAGATATGTTCAAAAGACAAATCCAGAAATGACAAGGGAAAAGTTGATGGATGAATTAAGCAGGAGCGACTATGCCGCAAGGTCTTTGATTTTTACAGCGCAAACTATTCGGAAAGAAAAATGACCGCCCCCGGGTGCTTTTGCTTTTATAACATCTTTAATACTCTACAGATCAACGCTATCTTTTTTCTTTCTTCAACGATCATATTTTTTCCCTTCTGCCATCGTCAGAGCCGGGAGACCATCCCGCGGCTGAAGCCCCTGAGGGCGTTTCGGCTATGCTACGCAGATTTCAAATTTATAAAATTTCCGAAAGATGTAAAATCTGCGCTTCGATCAAATGATCAATAACCACATTTCCGTTGCTTGTTTGCTGCCTGTGCAAATTATGAGGAGGCAGAAAAGGCGATTGAGAACTACAACGGAGACGGAGAAGTATATATATCATTTAATTAAAACAGGATCCAGAACAGATTGACGGCTTGAAATATAGCCGTCCTTTTTTGTGCAAAACGTAGAAAATTTTTGTTAGTATTTCACAAAATTTCAAGAATGATAATTTTATTACGAACAAGACAAAATGATAGAATTGTACCAGTTTTGTTGCAATGCAACACTTCTGCAACAAATTGCAACATTTTTGCAACGTAGATATAGACACTAGAGTAAGAGAAAGATTATATTCTCTCTTGTAATATTAAAAATATATATTATAAATAAGGCAGTATATTTATATAAATAATATATATAATATACAGGCTTAAAATTTAATTTTAAAATATACCTTGACAAGAAAATGATAGAATGATATTGTTTTATTAAATTAAAAAGCATTCGGGCAACGGGCGAATCAGTTTCGCCGAGGTCCCGAAAGAAACGGACTTCATGCAGCCGGTACAGTCGAGATCATCATGATCTGATTGTATCAGTTGCATTTTTTATTTTAAGTATTCCAGTACTGGAGAGAGGAGATATACAACATGTCAGCAGTTGAAATGCAGGAAGTAAATAATACAGTTGATGTTTTTAAAGATGACATTGACATGTATATAAATCTCTGGATGGAAGATAGAAATATAACTGATATGTGTAAGGTATCTCAAAACAGATGGTACAACTGTTGTAAATATGTTTATGAGCATGTATTTAAAACAAATCCAAAATATCTTAAGGATGATAATAATATCAATAATGCATATGACACAGACAAGGTTAATAATATATTAGATTTATATATAGACCTTTGCAATGACTATGAGAAGATAATTAATATTACAGGGTTTGTATTCTTCACTGGAATACATAGAGATACACTAAATGGATGGGTTAATGGCGTGCAGCTGGGCTCATCAGGTTCCGACATTTGCAAAAAGATTGACCAAATGAGAGAGGAAAGTCTTGTAGGTTTACAGACTTCTGGGAAGAATAACCCAATGTGCTACATGCCATCACTCAACAAGTATTGCGGTTTCAATATGCCGGGCGTTAGAGATCAGGGATCCAGAGCAAGAGCTTTGACAGCCGAAGAACTGCCACATCTTGGGGCTAATAATTGTATAGGATTGCCGAACAACTCCGACAATTCTGGTTGAAAAAAGCTAGAAAAACGCAATAGACAATTCAAACAATTTAAAGCCCAGTGTTTAATGGTCTTAAGGCGCATTAAATCGTTGATACATTACACAAAACAAGGGTTTTGCGAATAGTTGTAAAATACGAATGGAATTTAACGAACAATTCAAACAATTTATCAATGTTCAAAGCATGATTCGGCATGGATGGGGAGGGGGTTTGATAGGTTGAGAAAATCAGCACTACTAAGTCCTTTAAATATCCTCAAAAACAAAAAGAGATTGGATGGAAAAGTATGAGAGTAGTATCACAAAGCAAAGACGTTTCGCTTGATTTTGACCGAGCGGTATTCACAGCAAATCATGGAATGATAACTGCTATGGTTGATGGAAAAACGTTTACCATTGGGACGTATGCAAATTTAGGTAGAGAAAAAGAAGTATTCTCTGATATGCACAAGGCATTTTCGGCTTTTCAAGTTATTAGCACAAACATGGATAAACAACAGGTGGCCGAAATGTTTGCAGTATCTAAAAACATATCGATCAGATGCGTTGAGATGAATGATCCTTGTATTGGAATAACTGTATTTGATAACATGGTCTATTACATGCCGGAAAAGTAGTGTTAATATAGCGCTATCGCCAAGCGGTAAGGCACTGGATTTTGATTCCAGTATTCGTAGGTTCGAATCCTGCTAAAGAAACTTGTGAGAGGAAAACAACCATGGTAATTATTAAAACGATTATATCGACGCTGGATGTTATTTTTATGCTGATACTATTTGTATCTGGCAGAGAATCCAAAGACAAAGAAACAGCAATTGCATTATGGGTACTTGTGATGTTGCTGTTGCTGAACATGTTTCTGATGTGGAGGTAACAGAATGTTTTATAGTCCAATATCTGATATTTGCTTTCAGCTGCCTATCATTTGTGCAGAGGAAAGAATACATATAACAAAATCAAAAGGACCGGACATCACCGGAGATTTGCTCGATCTGGATAGCGACGCCGAGCACCAGAGCGAGAAATCGGAGCATCCGGTATAACTTAAGCTCACAGACAAAACAGCTTGAATCAGAATAACTCGGCGTGCGATTCAATACTGATGCCTGTGAGCAAATATAAAATAAGATAAAAATCCTACATTTCGGCATTCAAATATGCCATAGTGGAACGTAGCTCAGTTGGTAGAGCATTCAATCGGTCGCAGGTTTGATTCCTGTCGCTCCACTGGAGGAATGGATTTAAAGATTCATTCCGTAAAAGATATTCTTCTTGGTGTTTTTCATGACACATCCTTTCGCCACTAGGACTATTCTGTTAAGGGCGGTGCGAGACCGTCCGGTGGCGTTCACCGCAGATAGCGGTATTTGATGTAAGTCTATATGGTGTTGAAACTTGGGGTTCCAGAATTTGTGGGCGCACAATCCATATAGCTTTCAATGGTTCTGAAACCTATCCCACGGTGCCAGAACTACAACAATGAGTTGCCAGTGAAAGGCTGTAAACTGGATAGTGCAACGCATGGCACGATAAACATTATTGCTAACCGTCTGATGGCGGTTTCGGAACGTATCTTAATTGGTAAAAGTGGCGTGTACACGGAAAACAACAATGAGAGCCGGATTGAAGGTTCGAATCCTTCCGTTCCGATGGTGCCGAGCTGATCTGATACTGTATGCGTAGCGCGGTCGCGTACAGAGATATGGAGTGAGGTGTCCGCGCATTCCGGGGAAGCGGCAACGATTGGCGGTGTTGCGGCTGACTGTAAATCAGTTCCCAAGTGGTAAACAATAGAGGTTCGATTCCTCTCTTCCCTATTTCACTCAACTCCCTAAAAACACTGTTTGGCAGGTGCGTGGTAGACAGTTGTAATGGATGGGTTGTTTAAGAAATCGCACCATCAAGATGCAGTGTTCCCATAATGGTATTGGAACGGCTTGCTAAGCCGCCGGGCGTTTGTTCGCCTTGTAGGTTCGAGTCCTACACACTGCGCTATGCCGTATGTCCGGGTGGTGAGGGAGCGGTCTTGAAAACCGTTGGCTGTAAAAGGCTTGCAGGTTCAAATCCTGTGTACGGCGTTTGCCCGAGCGAAAATCCTAGGTATGTCTTGGGTGTTGATGTGTGACGGAATAGGTAAACGGAATTGTCGTAGAGAATTGGTTGAAACCGACAACATAGATGACCAGATTGTACACTCCTGCGTGGTGCAAATCCACGCCACATCAATTTTGTATATCCGCTTAGTAAGGTTCTTTAATTGGAGATATGAGCATGATTTTAAACTGTGTAAATTGTGGCGCACCAATTGAAAGTGACAAAAAAGCGTGCCCTTATTGCAAAACTCCATATGGTTTTCGTACGAAGATAGAACTGGAACCATATATTGATTTAAACGGAAGGATTTGCAGACATGAACCGGAAATGATAGAAGTAACAACTTTGGAAGATTGTGAACCTAGGTTTATTAGGAAGTGATTGAAATGTGTAAATTTTGCAAGAATTACGATAATAACAGAATATTCGGCGCTAATATTCTCATTCAGAAGTGTGCAAATGAAAAGAATTTGACAAATGCGCAAATTATGATGAATACAGGGGACAAAGTTCCCGGAATTGTGATTTATTCAAACTACTGTATGGCAAAAGGATACTTTGATATTGTATTTTGTCCGATGTGCGGCAGAAAGTTGGTTGAAGAATGACGTGTTATGATTGTGTTTACCTTGGATTTGATAGAAACGAAGTTGTAGGGATGGCTGAAATGTGCAACCATCCGGGAAAATGGATTTCTGGTGCTGGATTTGCTGACAGTGAACATGAATGTGAATTTTTCAAAAAGAAATCTGGAGTTTCTAAATGGGATTTATATTCCGAAGATGAAAAAGAAAAGGCCAGGGAATATTTCCAAGAATACTATGTTCAAAATCCTGTTGGCGATTTAACATGCGAACAGGCTTGGGCACAGTTCGTTGAATATTTAAAAACTACTGATTCAAATGCTTGAAAAAGACATTAGATTTTAAGAAAGTTGGTGGAAGAATGAATAAAATTTCATCATGGTATCAACCACAAACAGAAGCACTTAGAAATTTTGGTGTGAATATTTCAAGAGAAGCTGTAAACAAATATGCCTTGGAACATTTTGGAAAAATACCAGAAACGATAGCTGAGAGAGATGCGGTAATAGTTGATAAGTGCAGAACGGAGATTCAAGAAAAGGTAGCGGAAGAATGAAACCATTAGAAGAAATATTTTTCAGAGCTTGCGTAAATGAGCAGAAAAGAAAATTACATTCGAGCAATAAGGAATTGAGCATAAGAACTATCGGTAATATTTTTGAAAGGCTTGGATTCTCATATAAGCAGTTAATGTATTATGTCAGCAAGTGGTCCGACAGGGGATTTTATGATTATGGAGTGACACTTGACTTAGGCTAGTTTGAATTTAATAAACTGACCGGAGAATATAAGCAAATTTATGATTCTATGACAAGTGCGGACGGATGGAAAGACGGAGAACTTGCAAGTTATATTGTCAGCAATTCATTTAATCGGGAACGGATAACAAATTTTGCATTGAGAGAGCATCTTGGAATTGGAAAAGATGAGGACTTTTTCAATTCATACAGAGAGTGGTAACTAATGAAACACCAAAAAGAATGGCACACTTGCGACAGGTGTGGTGCAGAAATTAAAAAAGGAATATTGTGCGGGAATTCAATTACAAAGAATGGTATTTTAAATGTCACATACGACTTGTGCTATAAATGTATGGAAGATTTTGAGGAGTTTATGAGAAATGTAAAGGATTGTTCAATTTGCAAATATTGTGATGAGGATTTTATTTTTGACGAAGAGACAGGGGAAGAATATCCGTTTTATAAATGCCAAAAAGGGAATGACACATCACTTGACTATGAGTGCAAAGATTTTGAAAGGTTTATGAAAAATGATTGTAAATATCAATAACAGCACATACGAGATGAACAGCAAACAGTACAAAGCAGTTCTTGATACGGCGAGCAACGCTGTTACCTGCGGCATATACGCTGTGGAAAAGAACAAGGTAGCAATCATGCTTCGAGAGGAATATAAAAGCAAGGAAGAACTGAAACAGGCAGTTAGTAATTATACGGCGAAAGGGTTCAAGGTTTATTGGAATTAGAAAATAAGACATACCGACTACAAAATGGATTGTAGCCGCTAACCTAAAACATTTATAGGCAGAGGTCTACAAGCACTTCTGCTTTTTGCGGAGGTGCTTTTCTTTTGGCAAGTTCAAGCCTAATTTCCACAGTAAATGGATATAAAAATTACATACAGGTGCATGGCGTTGATGAACAGGTTATGGATGCCATGGCAGAAGCGGCAAGGGTAGCCATTCTGACAGAAAAGGATGTTGAGTATGGATTAAAGGTTTCTGCCAGAGCGAAAGAACTGACGGAGCAGTTTATCTTTCAATCTACAGGTGGCACACCATGGGATTTAGAGAAATATTCATTCCAAAACAAGGTATCTTATGAAATTCTGGACAAATACTACGGAATTTTGCTTCTGGAAGCGCAAAACAAAGTTTTGGATAGTGCCTTCCAGTATTTGGAGAAGAAGAGAGAGCCTAAAGAGCGGTTTTACATGCCAAGAAGAAAGCAATTTCTCAAAATAGGTCTTACACAGGCTTTGCAAGGCATGATTGATGATAAATATGACATTCTTTGCGTGTCTCTTGTTCCGGGAGCAGGCAAAACAACGGTAGAAAAAATGTTTCACGCACTTGTTGCCGGATGGTTTCCGAGAGATTTCAGTCTTTTTTATTCGCATAGCGGAGATATTACCAGAATGTACTATGACGGTGTGTACGATATCGTTACAAATACGGAAGAATATACATGGAATGAAATTTTCCCGGATCTTTCCGTGACGAGCACAAATGCAAAGATGGAGCAGTTTAATGTCGGGAAGTACAAATCGTTTCCATCCGTACAATGTACGTCTGTTGGTAGTAAGAATGCCGGTAAAGTAAGGGCATCTAAGTTCTTGCTGGTTGACGATATGATAGGCGGAATTGAAGAAGCAATGAACCCCATTATCCTTGATAAATTGTGGGATAAATATGCCGTAGATGCCCGCCAGAGAAAGATACAGGACACGGACGGTAAGAACTGCAAGGAAATACATATTGCCACAAGATGGAGCGTACACGACGTTATAGGGCGTATACAAAATATGTACGAGGGCAATCCGAGAGTAAAGGTTATTGCGGTACCAGATGTAGACCCAGTTACAGGAGAAAGCAATTTTGAATATGAGTTTTCTGGTTTTACAAAAGAGTTTTTTGAAGATCAACAATTATTGATGGACGACATATCATATCGCTGTCTTTACAAACAGGAACCGATTGAGCGAGAGGGATTGCTGTTTCCGGAAGATAAAATACGCCGGTATCTTAATTTGCCACATGGAGAGCCAGAGATTGTAACCGGTCAATGCGATACAAAGGGAAAAGGAACGGATTACTTTGTTTTGCCGGTATTGCAAAAATACGGAGAGGATTACTACTGTGTAGATTGTGTTTGCGATAACACGGCAGATTATGAGATGCAGTATGAAAATGCAGCAAACGTTCTGGCAAACAACAAAGTGCAGGAATGTGAATTTGAGAGAAACGCCGGCGGAGACCGTGTCGCAATGGAAGTAAACAAGCGTGTCGAAAAAAAAGGATGGATATGTAACATTACTGACACACCGACGGAGACAAACAAGGAAGCAAGGATTTTCCAGTGCTCTAACTGGATATTGCAGCACGTTATATTTAAAGACCCATCATTATATAAGCCAAATGAGTCATATGGAGTAATGATGTCTCTTCTTAAGAGATATTCAGTTTCCGGTAAAAAGCAATTGGATGATGTGCCGGATGTATTTTCAAACTTTGCGCTTAGAGTGACAAATGGAAATAACGTAGCCAAAGTAGAAGCGGCAGTAAATCCGTTTAGGAGGTATTGATATGGTAAACAAAGATATTTTAAATCAATACTTAGATTTAAGAGAAGAAGTGAAAGAAGTAAGGAATAAAATTGAAAAGCTTGAAAAATACATAGAAAAAATTGAGCAGGAAGGAACGGTTATTGATAGCGTTTCTGGCGGAAATGGTGGAAACCAACATTTTAAAATAGAAGGAATACCATTGCCAGAATATAGGCACAAAAAAACCTTGTTATATTCCAGAAAAACCACCCTCGAAATTTTGGAAAACGAACTTCTTGAAAAAACAAATGAAGTAGAAGAGTTTATTGCAAATATAAAAGATAGCAGAATTAGAAGAATAATTAACCTTAGATTTTTAGAAAATCAATCTTGGAATAAGGTTGCCGACCAAATAGGAGGCAATAACACAGAAGACAGCGTGAGAAAAGCGTTTGATAGATTTATGAAAGAGTAAAGTTGTCCGATATGTCCGTTTTTTTTCTGATATAGTTATAATCGAAGAAGTCAACAAATAGTTGAACACTTTACCATCCCCCATTGGAAGAGCATCGAAGAGGAATCTCCGGTGCTTTTTCTTTTTCAAAGAAAAGAGGACTTTATGGTATATACACCAAAAACAATATATTGCCCGCGTTGCGGAAGAAAAGTTGCCACACACGATGGGCGTTCAACAATGCAAATTTCTGTTGAGTGCAGAAAATGCCACAAGAAAGTTGTTTTTTATCCGGAGAATGGAAAAACAGAATTAAAATCTCTTCCGTTTCGTGCAACATCCAGCGGAATGACCTTTATTTAGGAGAAAAAAATGAGAAATGACAAATCTCTCCAAGACCTTGTTAAAGGCTGTTATGGTAGAAAAATTTTATATACAGATGTTGAAACCATCACAGCAGATAATATTGTCAATGTGGTGGGAGACTGCATCGGTAATTATTATTACAACAAAACCATCATAGAATACCTATGGCGGTATTACAAAGGAGACCAACCTGTTTTGTACCGCGTAAAGGTGCAAAACAGTGACATTACCAATAAAATTGTTGAAAACCACGCATACGAGATTGTTCAGTTCAAAGTAGGACAGACATATGGCGAGCCAATCCAGTTTATCAGTCGAAAAGATGACGATGTAATCAATAAGGCAGTAGATGCGCTGAATGACTATCTTGTAGACGCAAATAAGCAGGAAAAGGACATTAAAGCTGGTGAATGGCAGTCAGCAACCGGAACATCTTTCAAGGCGGTGAGATTTGCAAATGGAGAAATACCATTTCAGATTGTTGCCCCTACTCCGATGAATACTTGTGTTATTTATAATCGGAGCACGGAAGAACCGGTTCTTGCAGTACAAGAACTTAAGGATGAGGATGGAAGATGGTACAAACTGTGCTATACAGACAGTCATTCATGCAAAATTCAAAATGGAGTAGCTTCTGAATGGAAATTGCATGCATTTGGAAGCATTCCTATCGTTGAGTTCCCAAACAACCACGAAAGAATATCGGACATTGAACTTGTCATAGGGCTTCTGGATGCCATAAACAACATGCAGTCAAACAGAATGGATGGAATTGAGCAGTTTGTTCAATACTGGGTTAAGTTTGTGAACTGTGAAATCGACAAAAAGACGTTTGAAGAGATGAAAATGAGCCATGCTTTGACTGTAAAGTCTAACAATAAGGATAACAAAGCCGATGTTGAGATCATGACGCAGGAACTTAACCAGAGTCAGTGCCAGGTGGCAAAAGATGATCTTTGGGACAATGCCTTATCAATTCTTGCCATACCAAACAAGCAGGGGAACACTGGCGGAGATACACAGGGCGCGGTAGAGTTGAGAAATGGTTGGGATTTTTCAAAGACAAGAGCAAAATTAAAAGACCCAATCGTGAAATCGGCAGAGAAAAGACTTGCAAAAGTTGTCTTAAATGCAATACGAGTTAAAGATCATGATTTGAAATTGTCAGTTAGAGATTTTGATGTGCAAATCAATCATAGCCCGCAAGACAATATGTATACAAAGTCGCAAACACTATATCAGCTTTTAGAGTGCGGCATACATCCTCTTATTGCCATTAAAACGGTGGGGCTTTGGGGAGATGCTGAAAAGACATTCCTCTTGTCTAAGCCATATATAGATGCGTTGTGGAAAACAATTGATAATGCAGAAGAGCAGGAACAAAAAGCACAGGAAATTGTAAATCAATTAAATAAACAGCAAAATAAGACAGCTACCGAGTAATCGGCGGCTGTTTTTATTTTATAAAAATTCGCAAAGTTGTGAGCGTAAAAAACAACAGTGTCATTCGGTGTCGTTGCACCGCAAAAATTCGTAAAGACATATTGGAGGTAATCAATGAAAAGAGAAGAGTTAATTGCAATGGGTATCAGTGAGGAAAATGTTGGGAAAATCATTGCTGATTACGGCAGTGCCGTACAGAGAGAACAGGCAAAAGCAGCAGAGCTTAAGGCAAAGGCAGACAGTGCAGATGAGTTGCAGAAAAAGCTGGATGAAATGGAAGCAGGAAACCTCACGGAACTTGAAAAAGCAAACAAGGCGTTAGAGACAGCAAATCAGCAGATTGCAGATATGCAGAAGAAAAACGCCATCAGAGATCAGCGCGAAGCATTGATGGAAAAGTTAAAAATCAATGCAGAGCAGGCAAAATCTGTCGTCAAAGATGATGGAAGCCTTGATTATGACGCTCTTGGAAAGATTACATCCGAAAAGGAAACCGCGGCAGCGCAGGCAAAGGAACAGGAGATTGCAAATAATACTGAAAATCCGGGCGGCGGTACTGCAGGTGGAGAGAATAAAAAAACGGCAGATGTTGAAAATGCCGAAAGTATCAGCTTTGGCGAACCGGCAAAAAATGTAGAAGCCAAAGACCATTATGTTTTATAGGAGGTAAATTATGGGAAAACCGATTGAAAGAGACTTTACACAGAGTAAAGGAATTTTAAAATTCTTTCCTTATGAGGGTGCGGCGTGCATCGTTCCGCAGACAATGGTGTCAAGTGCCGATGCAAACGGAAAGAAGATTGCAAAGGCTGGGACACCTTTTCCAAGCAATGACGAATCTTGCAAAGGGTATCTTCTGGAAGATGTTGACGTAACAATGGGAGATGCGCCTGGAACTTATGTATATCAGGGTTCTATTGACAGCGCAAAGGTAACAGCGAACGGAGTGACCGTGGAAGCAACTGCAAAAGCAGCAACACCGCGTGTCACTTTTTTTGATTAAGAAATGGAGGTATTAGAGAATGGCATTACCATTAGCAGAAGCATTTACCGCAAGAAGCCTTGGGGTTATGTGGAATAATTATGAAAAAACGCTTGGTTCTGCGCCTTACTTAGGTAGACAGAAATTTGGAACCAGAAAACAGGACAGCCTTGAGCTTAGATTTATCAAAGGGAAAAACGGTCTTCCAGTATCCTTAAAGGCATCCAATTTTGATTCGCAGGCAGAGTTAAGAGACGTTGGTGGATTTTCGGACATTCAGAACGAGATGCCTTTCTACCGTGAATCTTACATGGTAACAGAGCGTGAAGAGCAGGAGTATGCAAATTACCAGTCGGCAGAAAATTCCAACATGGCAAACCAGGTGCTTAGAGAAATCAGCAAAAAACCGATGATGCTTATTGAAGGAGCAAGAGTAGTGCCGGAACGCCAGATTTGGCAGTTATTAGCACCATCTGATGGTATTCCAAGAGTACAGGTAACAATTGGCGGAAAAAGCTACTATGTGGATTATACTTCGGACAATGGAGTGGCGCACAAGAGAGACCATTACAAGGATATCTCCGGAAGCGATACCGATAAATGGTCTGCATCCGAAACAGCAACGCCACTTGACGACCTTATCGAGATTAAACGTGAGTTTGCAAAGAAAACAGGATATTCCCTTGCACGCTTTAGCATGAATACAGAAACATGGGAAATGGTCCTTAAGGCGGAGGACACAAAGAAACAGGTGCTTGGAATTACTGCTTACAATGGCGGTATTCGCTTACAGCAGGGGCAGGTTACAGAGTATCTTAGAGGATACGGCATCGAGATTGAAGTTTACGACAAACTTTACATCGACCCTGCAGACGGTGCTACCAAATATTTTATTCCTACAGGAGTTATTTCAGCGCAGGCATCCGGCGTGTACCTTGGAGATTATGTCTTTGGAAAGACACCGGAAGAGAGAAGCGGAAGTTTAACAGACGGAAACCTTTCTATTGTAGAAACCGGTATTTCGGTATATACATACGCAACAAATCATCCAATCAACACGCATTGCATTGTGTCAATGATCGGATTGCCTACTTTTGAGGGCATGGACAGCGTTGTTGTCATGAAAGTTGCGTAGGAGGTGCGGTATGATTGCTGAATATACAGTAAAGCGCAATGGAAGATGGTATAAAGCAGGAGATGAAATCCCGGACATTGTTCCGGGAGAGAAATCTTCCGGCGGGTACACCAAGACAGAGATTAACAGAATGAGCACTGCTGATTTACAGGCACTTGCCACAGAACAAGGTATAGACAACGCAGAAGAACTTACAGGAGCAGAATTAAAGAAGCTGTTAATTGAGAAATTAGGATTATAGGAGATAGTTATGGAATTAAAAGACACCGTGGAAATGATGAACAGCACGGACTACAAAGAAAGATTTAAAGCAGAGTATCAGCAAGTAGTTATTCGCTATAAGAAACTAAAAAATATGCTTGATAAGTGGGATAATGATAAACTTACCTTTACTCCAATTTGCCCTAGAAGTACATATAATATGCAGATTAAAGCAATGACAGATTATATTGCAGTTCTTGAAGCAAGAGCAGTAATGGAAAATGTAGAGCTTTAGAAAGGGTTTTAGCTATGGTAAAATACGCCACATTAGAACAAGTCAAAATCAGGCTGAAACAATTTCATATTGAAACCGTTACGGATGAAGATGGTGTTACTTCTGATGTTGTCGTGTTCGACCAGAAAGAAGATAATCCTTACATTGAACAGCTTATCAAGCAGGCAAAAAATGAAGTGGTAAGCAAGCGGAATTACCCGAAAAGCTACACGGATGAAAAAATATCCGAAGACTTGAAAAAGTTTGAGGATGTAATCGTCAATTTAGCCGTGTACGACCATTCACAGGCAGGAGAAGCCTATATGGCAAGCTATTCAGAAAACGGCGTAAGCCGTAGCTGGAAAGACAGGGAAAGCTTGTTTGTGGGAGTATTTCCGTTTGTAAAAGCATTATAACCCCTCGATTTCGAGGAGTTTAGAAGATTGAGCGTTATCGTGTTGCCGACATTGACAAAACGATAGCAGGCGGCACACATTGAGCGGTGGTGGGCGGTGTGCCAATTACAAAGAAAGGCGGTATATGATGTGACGATAGAATTATCTACAGCAATCATTATAAGCGTGTTATCACTCGGTTTTTCCGTCTATATGGGATTAAAGAATAACAAGCGAACAGACACAAAGGATGTTGAGGAACGCGTGAAAGAAAATACACGCATCAATATGAAACTGGATGCCATCTCAAACAACACGACGGATATTAAGAATGAAGTCTCGGAGATGAGAAAAGAAATCAACTCACATGACAACCGGATTATTAAAGTTGAGGAAAGTGTGAAATCAGCGCATCACAGAATTGACGGAATTGAAAACCGTCTTAATGATGATAAGGAGGTGTAATCATGGACATTTTACAGAGCGTTATTGCCAATATGACAATCATTTTGGCAATCATTGGGGCACTTGCTTTTGTTGTATCTGTAATAACACAGGTTATCAAGGGCGTAGGAGCGTTTTCTAAGGTGCCGACAGACATTCTTGTGTTTGTACTTTCCATTGGAATTACTGTAGCTGCATTTGTGGCATATATGCAGTATATTCAGATGACAATTTTATGGTACATGATTTTGGCGGCTATTATTGCAGGATTTATTGTTGCTTTTGTTGCAATGTATGGCTGGGAAAAATTGTCTGAACTGTGGAAACGGTTTGGCAAGGATGTGAAATAAAATGCTTGAATTGAATAAGCAAAAAATGTGTTATTCGTTACAAAGCGGGAAAGTTCCGGTATACGTTACGGATGAAGAGGGGAACATTGAGTATTCCTCATACACGGATTCTGATGGCAATGTAATTTATTACCTTGACGATGACGGAAACAAAATACCAAAAACGACAGGAGAATACACCACAGGTTATGAAAAGCCTGTGGTTTTTTATTCTTCAATCAGCAATAAGTTGAGTGAAGCACTTATAAAAGAGTTTGGCGTTGACAATTCCACAAACTTTGTTCAGATTGTCGAGGACAAAGGGAAACTTCCATTGAGCGTTGGCTCTTTGGTATGGAAACGGTCAGATGTAAGGTACAAAGATGAAGAGAATACAATCGTTGATGAAAATTCGGCTGATTACATCGTAAAAGGTGTCGCAGACGAAGGATTGACGGTTGATTTGTTCTTATTGCAAAAAAATGTGAAGTAGGTGCTGAATGGGAAAAAAAGTAATCACAATGAGCCTGTCTGAAAAGTCTGTTCAGAACGCCATACGAGAGCTTAGAGCCTATCAAAACAGCTTGATATATAAATGTCAGCTATTGGCAGAAAAACTCGCGGAAAAGGGCGTAGAGATTGCCAGAGTGCAAATTGCTGACCTTGACGCAATATTTACATCGGAACTGATTTCAAGTGTTCACGCGGAATATGAAGGAAGCACTAAGGGCGGCGGGATATGGGCGGTAATAGCCGGTACAGACCACGCCGCATTTGTTGAGTTTGGAACCGGAATTGTGGGACAGCAAAGTCCTTATCCTGGGAAACTGCCGGAAGGTGTTTCGTGGCAGTACGCAAGTGGAAAAACTATTCATCAGATTTCAGATGGAAGATATGGATGGTTTTATCAGGACGACAATGGCGATTGGTGGTTTACAGAGGGAATGCCAAGCCGGCCATTTATGTATCTGACCGCGAATGAGTTGCGGCAGATTGTTACACAGACAGCGAAGGAGGTGTTTGGATAATGGCAGGAAACCAGTGGGTATTTGACCTTGAAACAAACATTTTTTCCAATATTGTAACGATAGCCAAACCAAAACTCAAGAAGAAATACAAAAGCATGAATTTTGACACTGCATTTACAACGGTTGAAAAGAACCTTGATAAAGCACCTGTTTTCCCGACTATTTACATCCATGAGATGCCGGGGCTTGAACGTGGGGCAGATTTAGAGGGCACATCCGTAAATGCGGTGCAGGAAACAATACAGGTTGACGTCATTACAAACACAAAGCAAAGTGATGCAAAAGGGATTATGGCTATTTTAGCTGATGCCTTTAAACAGATGCGATTTCAAATCACAGCAATGCCGGAGTTTAAAAATGACAGTGAGAAAAAATTTAGAAGCGTTGCAAGGTTCCGGCGGATAATCGGAGCCAACGACAGATTGATGTAAAAGAGCCGAAAGGCTCTATTTTTTATGCACCGGGTGCAAAAAGATGCGCCCGATAACCGCATTATTTGGCGGTAGAAAGAGAGGTAAAAATGGCAGAAGCAGGATTGTCTACGTTAGGCATTACGTTTGGCTATGGAACAGAAACCACAGCCGGAACAAAGCCTACATCGTTTAAACAGCTTACAAGAATTAACGCAATCGGCGGTATCAACATTGAGCCGGAACAGATTGACGCATCTGCATTAGAAGATGCTATTACCAGATATGTAAAGGGTCGCGCAGATACCGGTGGCTCTTTCCCTATCACGGTAAACCTTACGGATGCCACAAAGGAAGAGTGGGAAACTCTTATCACGGCGTATAAGGCGCTTTCCGGCGGGAAAAGAATGTGGTTTGAAACGATTATCCCGGGATTTACCGACGCGTTTTTTGTTGTTGCGCAGCCACCGGAGCAGATACCGCAGCCGGAGATTGGTCAGAATGAGCTTTTGACGGTTGAAATGAACCTTACCATTGAAGAATACAAGGGCATGGACACCGCTGTAGCTTTTACACCGGGGGAATAACACGTCAGTCGAATAGTTCGGTTGGATCGGCTGACGATAACCAGACAACCGAGCCAGAGCTTGAAGAAACAATTTAAAAGAACAGGGCGGTCTTCGGACTGCCCTTTCCCTATATGAGAGGGAGAAAGGGAAAGAAAATGAAAAAATTAAAATTTGGCGAGAAAGAATTACAGATCAAGTTTGGATATGAAGCAACCGTGAAAAGCGGAATTATCAAGAAAGTAGCAAAATTAGACCAGATGGAAGATATTGAAGCGGTTGACGAAATCCTTTTATTTCTTCCAGAGTTAATCCTTGTAGGCGCGCAGAAGTTTCACAAAGAGGAACTTGGATACAATCCGGACAATGAGGGAGAAAAGGAACAGCAGCTTGGAAAAGTATATGCCATGCTGGATGATTACTTTGACGGAGAAGATGCAGATGTTCAGGTACTTTACAATGCACTTTTAGCGGAGCTGCTTGAAAACGGTTTTTTATCAAAACTGCTCAAAGCAGATCAGAAAGAAGCGGAGAAGAAAACTCCGAGGAAAAAGTAGAAGAACAGAGAGAACTTACATGGGGAACATATTGTGCGGAAATCCGCCCATTCTGGCTTTTAGTTACAAAAGGGTATGGATTTACCGTGCATGATATAGACGCGTCATGCCCGGCTGATTTACAGCCTTATGCGGATGCTTACAACTTAGATAAAAAGCAAAGAGACAATGAGATGTGGATGTGGTTTGGAACATATGGATTGTCTGCGGTATCGGTGGCAGTAGAACATTGCCTTGCCGGTCGGAAAGCAAAATCAAAGTATATTGAAAAACCAATCAATGAACAGCAAGGAAAATATGATTCGGAAATGACGGAAGAAGAAATTAAGAAACAGAGAGAGCTATTTGTGGCAAAGCTCAAAATTATGCAGTCAAACTATGAGTTGAGCCATCCAAAACCAGAAAAGAATTTGGAGGTATAAATATGTCAATTAGAATTGGATCTGCAAGACATGATGAAAATGGGAAATTGACCGGTGGGAGACCGGGAGATCAGACAGGAACAGAAGTAAGTATGCAAAACTTTTATGTTCATAAAAAAGGATGGTATGTGTTAAGACCAAAAACAAAAAATATGGCGGATAAACTGGCAGAATCAATGATTACAGCGTGCAATAATGATAATATTGGCTACTGTCAGGGACACCGGCTTGGAATTGTCAAATATGGTATTAATTCAAAAGTAAAAACAGAAGCAGATTGCGGCACAACGGTACGTGCATGCATTATTCATGCAACTGGAAAAGATGTTGGAAATTTCACCACAGCAAATGAAAAATCTGTACTTCTTTCTAGTGGCATGTTTGATGACATTGGAGGTTATGCGGCAGGAATGGTTCTTTACAATGGAGATGTTATTGTCACAAAAACAAAAGGTCATACAGCGATTGTGACAAGCGGAAGCCCTAGAAAAAATGTAAAAGATCATTTAAACCCATACCCGGAACCTGCAAGGATTTTAAAGAAAAAATTCCCTTGCATGAGAGGGGATGATGTGAGATGGCTTCAGACGGAGCTTATTTATCACGGATGCCTGGATGAAAAAGATAAAAAGGGAAACAGTAATGTGGACGGTATTCTTGGAAATGATACGGCGACCGGTATTGGAACATTCCAGAAAAAAGTCGGAATTACAGTAGATAAGAAATGCGGACCGGTTACAAGAGAAAAATTAAAAGAGTAGATCAAGGACGGTAAGGTGTCACAGCCTACCGCCTTTTTATTTTGCATAGAAAGTTGGTGCATATATGGCAGACATTGATGAATTACAAATAAAAATCAAAGCTGACTCTGCAAAAGCAAGTAATTCCATAGAAAGCCTTGTAAACAGCATGAATAGGCTCCGGGAAAGCATATCGTTTGACACTGCAAAACTTTCAAATATTGCAAGCGGAATCAGAAGCATTTCCGATGCGGCTACCGGATTCAAAGGTGGTAAATCTTCGGAAATCACATCAATGGTGCGGGCACTCAATAAATTTTCTGGTGTTGATGCAAATTCTATCCACGGAATATCTTCTGCTGTGAGAGATCTTGCATCTGGAATAGCAAGTGTTAAGGCTGTTGATACAAGCGGACTCATAAGCATGGTGTCTGCGTTGTCAAAAATCGGTGGCAAGGCATCTACACAGGCGACAAAGAATCTGCCGGCTTTATCTGCGCAGTTACAAAACTTTGTACGCCAGATGAACAAGATAGGTGCATTGAATTTTGATATGACCAACATGAGTAATCTTGTAACGTCCATATCAAGGCTTGGAAGCGTTGCAAGCGGTCGCGCGGTGACTAATATACCTTTGCTTGCTGACAACCTCAAATACCTGTTTGAGACGCTTTCAAAAGCGCCAAATGTATCTTCGAATATCATTCAGATGACGCAGGCACTCGGCAATCTTTCCAACAGGTCTGGTGGCGCAATTTCTGGGTTAAATACCAGCATCAGTAGTCTTTCCGGTTCTTTCCTTGGATTTAAGGCATCCACAGGGAAAGCATTGATCGGACTCAAGTCATTCACAAGACAGATTTTGTCCTCTATGGGGATTTATCTTGGTCTGTACGGAGCGATCAGGGGAATAAAAAATGCAATCGACATATCATCGGCATTAACAGAGGTTCAGAACGTTGTTGATGTTACTTTTGGGGACATGTCAAAGAAAGTCAATGACTTTGCACAGGACTCTATACGTCAGTTCGGTATGTCAGAACTGACATTGAAACAGACGGCAAGCCGATTCCAGGCAATGGGAACAGCCATGGGAATTGACAGCAGTTTGATAAAGAAAGCTAATGAGTTTTTGAATAAGCAGACAGATGGCTATATTGGTTTGTCTGATTCCATGGCTGATGTGTCTTTGAATTTAACAAAATTAACTGCTGATATGGCATCTCTGTATAACATAGATCAGGATGTTGTGTCGCAGGATTTAGCTGCAATATTTACCGGACAGACACGTCCATTAAGAGATTACGGTCTTGATCTTACACAGGCAACCCTTAAAGAGTGGGCGATGAAACAGGGATTAGATTCTGATATCGAGTCTATGTCACAGGCTGAAAAGACAATGCTCCGGTATCAGTACGTCCTTGCCAATACGCAGACAGCACAGGGAGACTTTGCGCGTACTGCTGATTCGTGGGCGAACCAGATCAGAATTTTAAAACAGTCGTTCGAACAGCTTGGCAGTGTTATTGGTGGGGCATTAATCAATGCTTTCAAACCATTCGTAAAAGCACTCAATTCCGTTTTACTGGTTGTTATCAGCTTTGTTACAAAGGTTACAAACGCTTTAGGCGCAATCTTCGGATGGAAATATGAGGATTCCGGTGCAGGTCTTGCGGATAGTTTTTCAGATGCGGCAGAAAGCGCAGATGATGTTGCGGACAGTACCGGACAGGCGGCAAAGAACATTGACAAGATGAATAAGGGTGTCCGTCAGTTTGATGAATTGAAACTGATTACCACAAATGATGGTTCTGGCAAAAAAGGTTCGGGCGGTTCCGGCGGCGGTGGCGCATCAGGCGGTGCCAGTGGCGGTAAACTCGTCAAGACTGATACCATTTTCAAAAATTACGAAAGTGATATTAAAAATCTGAAACAACTTGGAAAATACATCAGTGATGCCTTATCAAAAGCTATGGAGTCTATCAACTGGGATAAGATTTATTCCAAGGCAAGAAACTTCGGCAAAGGCTTGGCAGATTTCCTCAATGGTCTTATCAATCCGAGACTGTTTGGAAATGTAGGAAAAACGATTGCCGGGGCACTGAATACTGCATTGGAGTTTTTAAATTCTTTTGGAACGAGATTTAACTGGAAGAATTTTGGAAATTCTATTGCAGCAGGGATTAATAAATTTTTCAAAACTTTCAAGTTTACTCTTTTGGCAAGAACATTGAATACATGGGCGAAAGGTTTGCTTGATGCAATGATTTCTGCTATTGATGGAGTGAATTGGTATAGGATTGGAAAGAAAATCGGAGAGTTCCTGTCTGATATAGATTGGCTTGGCATATGTGGAAAAATTGCGCAGGTAATTTGGAAAGCTATAAATGCTGGGCTAAGCACATGGTCTGGTATATTTTCTGCTGCACCAATAGAAGCAACCATTCTTGGAGTAATTGCAGCAATAAAAATATCAACCATTACGTTATCAGCATTAGACAATATTAAGACAAAGATTTTGGCAATAAAAGATACTCTTTTGAATTTTGCAGCTACTGTCGTTGCGCATCCTTATTTAGCAATAGCAGCGGCGATCGCAGCAATAGGGTTAGCTGTATATAATTTCCATAAAAGTTGGCAAAAAGAGATTGCAGATCAGTTTTTGGAGTTTGAGGAAGAAATAGGATCAAATAACCAGAAAATGGAAGATGCTGCACAAAATCTAAGAGATTTAGCTGACACTACAAAGGATTTAACATCTAAATCCGAAGCAAGTGCAGATCAGCTTCAACAGCTTGCAGATTCATATTTCGAACTTGCAGACAAGACGAGCTTAACAGCAGCAGATCAAGAAACATTAAAAACGAGAGCACAACAGCTTATTGATATTTGTCCAGAATTAGCAAATCAGATTGATATGACTACTGGAAAATATATAGCACAAAAGGAAGAACTATTAAAGACTATAGAAGCACAGAAAGAATATTATAGAGTTGCAGGATATAAAGATGTTGTAGAGCAGTACAGTAAGGCACTTGCGGAAGCTAATGTCGAGTTGGAAGTATCAGAGCAGAACTACAAAGATAACGCAGAAGCGTTGGATAAACTAAACGAAATCTTATCCGATATAGGTGCAACCGAGGACTTAAATGACTGGTGGAAACGAAATACAGATGCATTAAAAGCAAATGGCATAGAAGCTAAAAATGCAGGTGATGCACATGATGAACTCGTAAAGCAAATGGTTTTTCTGGAAGATGAACAGACAAAAATAACAGAAACACAAAAGACACTTAGAGATGAGGTTGCAAAAGCAACGTCACAATATAATTCGGCAAATGAGTTATTGGAACAGCATACTAATGAATACAATTTATTACAACAAGCGATAAAAAAGATTAATTTTGGCGTCATTGCTAAGAATGCTGTAGAAGCAATAGATGATCTTGGCGGAGTGTTCGTTAATGGCAAGCAGGTAGTTGGAGAAGAAGCAGTAGAACTTTATCAAACAATTATTGACGCTTATGGAACGACCGATCAGGATATGTATAATCTTGGAGAAAAAGGTGTTGTTCAGTTTGGAATTGGCGGAGTAGCCGGTACAGCAGAAGCCATACCGACAATGACTAGTGCATTAGAAGAAGCAATAACAACATGGTATAACGGAAGAGGATATGATGTAGCAGTAGCGGGTGGAAAAGTTGTCGTAAATGGACTTGCAGATGGCGGTGTTGCTCAATCTCAAAGTGCTGTAGACACAGTAACAGGAGCAATTACACAAAAAGGAAGTTTAAAAGATGCCATGCTTTCTGGTATGGGAAGAGGATGGGCGAAAAATACGATAGATGGATATAATAATGGTATTTCAGAAAATTCGAACACAACAAATGATGCCATGCTCACATATCTTGAGAACAACATTAAACAGCCATTTACAACCAATATGGGAATACATTCACCATCCACAGTATTTTCTGACTATGGTAAATATACTGTAGAGGGATTCAATGGCGGAGTTTCCGGAAACCAGAACACCACGTACGGAGTTATTTCCAGTTGGGTATCCAATATCAGTTCTTGGTTTACAAATTTGATGGGCATACATTCGCCATCAAGAGTGTTTAAAGAATTTGCAGGATTTACGGTAGAAGGATTTAATAATGGTATTTCTGATGGATCTAAAAGTACATTTAAGGAGATAAAAAACTGGTCCGAGGGAATTAAGGACAGTTTTGGATTGGCAGGGTTAAAAGCAGCGCCGGAAGTTGTATATAAGTACAATAGAAGCATAACTGACAACGTAAACGCATCTATAAAATACAATTCCGGTAGCATTGAAAGTACTATTGGAAAAGAAATGCAGATAGCAATGTCAAGCGCTATTGATTACGATAAACTGGGAGACGTCATTGTATCAAAACTTGAAAAAGCAGATATTACGGCGGTTCTTGATTCAGATAAAGCGTATCAAGGGACAGTAAAAAAATGGAGACAGGAAGCAAATAGAACGCAGAGAAATCCAGTTCCTATATTTTAATTGCAACTCTCTTTCGTTTGTGGTATGGTTTGTATAACATATTACAAATGGGAGGGAGTTCATGAAAAAGTGGGGGATAGTATTTTTGGCAATGGCTACCGTGGTGCTTATAGGGTGTAGCGGAAATCTTGATAACGAATATTCAACCGTTGAAAGCGAAAAAACGGAAGAATATTATAGCGAGCATCAAAGCAAAGAAGAAAATAATGATAGAGATCAGAATTTAACAAAAGAAACAGAACAAAACGAAGTAAAAGCCGGGGTTGAGGGGGCTAACTTTGAATATGACGATAAAAACAATAATTTTGTTGGAATATTTGAAGACGGGAATAAATACTGCGTAGGTGCATATGGTCATTATGATAATATTTATGTTATGTATTTTGACTGCTATTGCATATGCAAGCGTCCACAAGAACTTGGATTATCAGTTTCTTATGTAGGGTACATAGGAGACGAAGAGTATTCTTATATTGTAGAAAATGGGAAAATTGTAAAAGATACAATAAACGAAAAAATTGACCATTTTAAGATTCCAGATGAATTTAGCGGTAAAGCATCGGAAATGATTGTACAAACAGAAAATCTATATTCGAAATATGGAATTGGTGAAACAACTGATACATCGGAAGAGATACAAGAAAGTGAACAAATAACGCTTGGGCAGCAAAATGCCTTGAAACAAGCAAAGAGATATCTTGATTTAGCAGGTTTTTCATATCAAGGGATGATTGAACAGTTAGAATACGAACAGTATACACATGAAGAAGCAGTGTACGCGGCAGATAATTGCGGTGCTGACTGGAAAAAAGAAGCTGTGAAAAAAGCAAAGAGTTATTTAGATTTGACATCATTTTCAAAGCAGGGACTTATAGACCAATTAAAATATGTAAAATTTACCGATGAAGAAGCACAATATGCGGCTGAACAAGTGGGATATTAAGCGATAATGATTATTCAATGCCGCCAGAACAGTTTACAAGGGCGAGGCAAAACGAAGATACGGAGACAGTTCAGCATTTGATCCTGTTTGGGGATAAAGTTCTAATGCACAGTAGTGACAAAAACCGCCACTTGTGGTAGAATCATTTTATTACAAGTGGCGGGAGGGTAACACATGGCGTTGATTAAATGTCCTGAATGTGGAAAAGAAATTTCAGACAAAGCAGAAATGTGTATCAATTGCGGATTTCCGTTGAAACAACACGAAAACAATGAAATGTCTGCGGGGAAAAGTGAATTTTATAAATCATACGAACAAGAAAACGAAAATGATAGAGGGTGGGAACGCCCAAAAGAGCCAGAGATTACAGGTGTTGGAAAATTATTCTTAAGAAATTCTGTTGAAAGATCTCAAAACACGGGATTTAATGGTATATATAAATATACTTTATTCGGAGAAAAAAAAGAGGTTTACTGTCCAAGATGTGGGAGCGAAAATTGTTCTCATTATACGGAGCAGAAATTTGTACCAGGCAAAACAAAGACAAGATACACTGCAAATCTAAATCCATTTAAACCGTTTACTTTAGTAAATAAAAAGGAAAAGATTTTGAGAAAAGATCAAACATATGAAATAAATAAAATTATATGTAATGATTGTGGCTACACTTTCATATAAATTTGGATTTAATATGTGGAGAATTACGATGGAGAATAGGGAGTCTGAATCAGAACTAAATGAGTGCAAAAAGAAGTTGAATAAAGCACATCAAACGATAGAAGAATTGAAAATTAAGATGACGCAAGATAAAAAGAATTACAAATGGGAAATAAGAGAGTTAAATAAAGAAAAAGATGCATTAAAGGCGCACAATACTGATCTTTTTAATAGGGAGTAAAACGCGCTTATTCGTGCGGACGATTTGGAAAAAGAGAATATTGCATTGAAAAAAGAGAAAAAGAAATTGGAAATAAAAATAGAAAAACTGGAAAAAGAGAACGAAAACTTATTGAAGAAAAAGGATGAATGTACTAGGGATGCAGATTGGGAAAGGCTGGGGAAAGCGGGTATATAAGAGGGAGCGCAGAGATGCGCTTCTTTTTTTGAAAAATATTTCAAAAGGGTATTGACTTTTGTGTACTCATATATTAACATTTATGTGTACACAAAAGAAAGGAGATGAAACAGTGTCACCAAGAACAGGAAGACCGACAGATAATCCCAAAAATAACATTATAAAAGTAAGAGCAACAGAAAAAGATAGAGAAAAACTTCTATATTGCTGTGAAAAGACCGGAATGACGCAATATGATGTAGTAATGAAGGGGATTGATAAGGTCTATAACGAAATAAGAGCAACCGAAGCCCTAGACAAGTAACGGTTACTCTTACACTTACAGCCACCAAAAGCGGTTGATACATGGATTATACCGCTTTTTGGAATGGTTGTCAAACAGCAAACGAAAGGAAGGTAAAATCTATGAGAAGCATTGAAGAAATTGTAAGAACGATACTTAATAGTGACGCGCTGATGGAGAAAGTGAATCATGTTGTGGAAATCGAGAGGATGAAGTATAACCGTGGTTGGAGTACCGAAACGGACATTGATAATTTTTCTCCGCTTGGTTTTCGCAAAGTGGTAACATCAGCCATGAATTTGCTCGGACTGCCGAACGAATCCGATGAGGTTGATATTGCCAGCGAAATTCTTAAGGACATTTTCAGAAATGAAATCATAAAAAAGGATGGAACTTATTTACCGAGCCAAATTGAGCAGTACAGATCGTTGCTTTCTCGGCTTGCAATCCGATGTGATAACGAAAAATTGTTGCGCGGCGTTGTAATATTTATGGCAGATTTGAATGATGAGGACGTAATAGATCACGACGGTATTTACCGCCTTGTAAAGAAAGGCGGTGCAAGATAATGAAAGAATTTTATATTGAAGCAATTACCAAAAATCTGAATTTACTTAGCGAACACTTTTTAAGATGTGTCTGGATTTTTACAAGTAACCTTGCATCCGACAAGAAAGGCGGTGCGAGATGAAAGAACAGCTGATAACGGAAATCCAGAGCATACAGGACGAAAAATTTTTGCAGTTTATTTTGAACACAATTATTTCATTTAAGCAGAAATGGGGGATTTGCTGATGAAAAATATTCAGATTTTTAACAATCCTATTTTAGGGGATTTGAGAACGGTTATAGTAAACGGAAAAGAATACTTTTTTGGAGTAGATATAGCTTCGATGCTTATGTATAAAAGACCAAGAAAGGCGGTTTCGGATAATTGCAAGGGTGTCCTGGTCGAGGATAGCTTTAAAAATAATGGTGGATATGCAGAACCTCTTATTCCGGAAGGAGATATTTACCGATTGATTATTAAAGCTGGTCAACAGGGTAACAGTAAAGAAATAAAAGATAAAGCTGACAAATTGGAAAAATGGATATTTGATGAAGTTTTACCGAGCATCAGAAAGACTGGTACATACATGATGCCGCAGACCACGGACGGGAAGATTGCATTGCTTGCACAGGGGCACACGGAGCTTAAAGCAGAGGTCGACGAAATCAAGGCGGATTTGGAAAGCCTTAAGATGGACTTGCCGATACTTCCGGTGGAAGCCGACCGCATTACGGAAGCTGTCAGAAAGAAAGGCGTTTCAATCATGGGCGGCAAACAGTCAAGCGCATACAGCAACCGTGGATTGCGCCAAAAGGTTTACAACAATCTGTATGCCAATCTGAAATACAACTTTGGTGTTCGGTCTTACAAGAGCATCAAGCGTAACCAGTGCGACAAGGCAGTGGAAGTGATAAATGCCTATCAGACGCCGTATTTTTTGCAGGAACAGATTGACGATGCCAATATGCAGCAGAGGTTGGAATTTGATTGACAGATTTTGGCATATGGTATAGAATACAAAATAATTAAAAATCACGCAGGTAAGACCTAAAGAAATTTAGGACGTCCTGCAAGCCTATGAGGAATAGGTGCGGATTCGTGACCGCCAGAGATTGAAGAGATTCAGTCTTTGGCGGTCTTTTTATTTATTTCAAACTGCATAAGAAAAATAAAAAAATGAAATTTAAACCTGCCTGTCAAATGACAGTAGCGAAAGAAAGGTGGAAAAGAGTATGTATGAATTGGTGGAACTCAAAGGAAACGATGTTTTTACAAACAGCAAAGTGATTGCAGATGGAACAAATAACCAACATGAATCTGTTGTTGCTATTATCAGAAAATATGAGAAAGATATTTTAGACTTTGGCAATATTGATTTCTCCGATTTAAAATCGGGGAAAAGGGGACAGCCGGAAAGAGTTTATTATTTGAATGAGGAACAAGCAACATTTGTTATAACTCTTTTGAGAAATTCAAAAATAGTTGTGAAGTTTAAGAAAGAGTTGGTTCGACAGTTTTATGCAATGCGCAGATTTATTCTTGAAAAGCAATCGAAACTATGGGGCGAAACAAGAATCGCTAATAAAGAAAATCGGCTGAAAGAAACTGATGTGATTAAACTCCTTGTAGACTATGCCAAAGAACAAGGAAGTACGCATTCAGATAAACTGTATGTGACATATACCAAGTTTGCAAAATCAGTAATTGGTGGAAATCGCGACAATATCACAGTTTCAGATCTCAATAATTTAACCCTTGTAGAAAGCATTATTTTGCAGACTATTAGAATTGATATGTCAATGGGTATGCACTACAAGGATATTTATAGGGATTGTAAAAATAGAATAGAACAATTTGCAGATATAACTTACCTGTCCGCTTAGCCCCGAAAATTTTGAGATATTCCAGTATTTCGTCACGGGAAATTGCAATCTTACTAAATATATAGCGTGTAACTCCTGTTAGGGTATGTTCCTAACGCACGTGAATTTAAAGATTGAGCCTTGCGAAATGTAAGGCTCGGAAATTTAGGAGATAGAAAATATGGCATATACAGCTCTTGCAACTAAAGTTAAGGAAAATAACATTGAAGTTTTTAATAATCCAGAACTTGGATTTTCAGCACGAACAATGTTAAATGAGGACGGAAGTATTTCTATCAATGCAGAGGATACAGCTAGAGGATTTGGCTGGACACAGGAAAAGAACGGAAAAACATATGTAAGATGGGAGACGATGAATGGATATTGTATAGAGTTTGGATTTTCCCAACTTGTTGGGAAAGACGATTATATCCCAGAACCGCTTTTTTATCGCCTTGGTATGAAAGCAAGCAACAAAACGGCGGACAAGTTCCAGAACTGGCTCGCAATGGAAGTCATTCCAAGCATCCGGAAACATGGTATGTATGCTACGGATAAGGTAATTGATAATATTTTAAGCAATCCAGACTTTGGTATTAAGATATTGACGGAGCTGAAAGAAGAAAGAATTGCTAGAATAGCAGCGGAAGAAGAAAAGGAAAAGTTACAACAGGAACTTGATTATAGCAAAGACTGGTATTCTATTAAGCGTGTTGCAGCAATGAACGGTGTGGACTGGAAAACATTTAACTGGCGGAAACTTAAGGAAAAGAGCATCGAACTTGGATATGGAGTAAAAAAGATTTTTGATGCAAATTATGGAGAGGTAAATACCTATCATAGGGATGTTTGGGAAGCAGCATACCCGGAGTATGAAATTTAGGAGAAATTTTATGAACAAATTAGAAATCAGGATTATATATAGGAACACGGAAGTAATTCACACACCGGAGAAAATTGTGATTAAATCGCCCAATATCGAAGTAATTACAAAATAGATCAAGAAAAAGAAGTGGCATCTATCAAATTGGTGGTAGGTGCTATTTTTATACCTATTTTCAGGAGAATAGCCATGAAAAAATATAAACCAATAGACTGGGGTAAGTGCTCGGAAAACCGGACACCAATAGGAAATCCGAATAATTGCCTTGTGGCGGATATTCTGCCGGACGGAAAAACGGAAATCTTATTTTTAAGTGATGATAACGGTGTTCATATTTGTAAATCTGAAAAGACAACTTGATTGGAGGTGGTCGCATGGCATACAGCGGATGGCTGTTAAAGATTGGAAATTACATAGTGCCAATGTCTTTTATGAAAGCAGAATCATATAGTCCATATGTTAACATGCAGGATTTAGACGATTATACGGATGCCAACGGTTATCTGCATAGAAATGCCGTGGAATTAAAGGCTTTAAAAGTGGAGTTTGAGACACCGACAATGCTGACAAATAAGACTTTTAATGAGGTGTTAAATAATATCAGAAGCCAGTTCACAAATGCAACAGGGAGAGCATGTTATATTACGGCATACATACCGGAATATGACGATTATGTAACACAATATGGCTATATGGCTGATATTCAACCAACAATATATGGAACATATGGTGGGGTAATTCGTTACAATTCAGTTCGGCTTGCTTTCATAGGGGGTGTGTACGGTGGTTAATTATAAATATGGCGACTTGTTCAAAAAAGATACGGTCGATAAGCAGTTATCCATCGTATCTGATGACGGAAAAATCAATATCACAAATACAGAGCTACACCAAGAAAAATTCGAATTGACCGAAAGTTTGTGTTCGGAACAGGAATTGACGTTTGGTTCGTGTGAAGCTGCCATGATTAAATTTACCGTCTCAAACACATTTCTACCAATGAAAGGCAAATGGCTGACAGTAAGAATGTCACTTGATGGTCACACGGATGCGGCGTTTCAGTTCGGGAGATACAAGGTTGATTCTGACACACCTACGGCAGATAGAACATGCCGTGAAGTTATCGCCTATGACGCGTTGTACGATGTTTTAACATCCGATGTGGCAGCATGGTACAACACTGTATTTCCGTCGCACGAGGAACAGAAAACAGATGAAGATGGCACAATCACGACCGTTACAGTTTATGATCCGGTCACTATGAAGCAGTTCCGCAATAGTTTTTTCAAGCATTTCGGAATCGAACAGGCGGACATCACACTCATTAATGACAATATGTCAATCGAGAAAACCGTGGCGGTCACGGCATCCAGTGAGACAAGTTCTGATACAGAGGAATCGAGCACCATAGGCGAATCTATGAGCGGCAAGGAAGTGTTGTCCTGCATCTGTGAGATTAACGGCTGTGTGGGGCACATGGGGCGTGATGGAACGTTCCATTATATTTATCTGGAACAGGAAATACAGGGATTATATCCGAGAAATGATCTTTATCCGGCAGATGATCTGTTTCCGCGCAATCCAAAGAGTACGCAGATAGGAAAAGGATTCTATGTTACCGCCACCTATGAAGATTATCTTGTCAAAACCATTAATAAACTTCAGATCAGAGAACAGAAGAATGATATTGGCGTGATCGTAGGCACCGGAGACAATGCCTATGTGATCGAGGATAATTTTCTTGTCTATGGTAAAGGTTCAAAAGAGCTGAAAGGAATTGCAAAAAATATTCTCTCTAAGATCAGAGGGATTATTTACCGCCCGTTTACGGCGGACTGCAAAGGAAATCCGTGTCTGGAAGTTGGGGATGCAGTGCGGCTGCCGACCAGATATGAACTGATCGAGTCCTATATTCTGAAAAGAACTCTGAAAGGCATACAGGCTTTGCGTGATGATTTGGAAGCGGATGGGGAAGAGTACCGAACGAGTAAAGCGAATGGAATACAGAGAAGTATTTTGCAGCTTAAGGGAAAAAGCAATGTATTAGAGCGGACGATTGAAAAGACACAGAGCACGATCGAGGTTAAAGAGCGGAAATTAATATCGCAGATAACGCAGACTGCGACTGAAATCCGGACGGAAGTGAAAAACACAGCCGATGGTCTATCATCACGGATTACTCAAAACGCAAATAATATTACAGCAGAAGTAAAAAGAGCACAGGGGCAGGAAGTTGAACTTGCAGCAGCTATTAAAATTAATGAGGACAAGATTACAGCGGAAGTTACGAGAGCAAGCAAAGCAGAGGGCGATTTGTCCGGAAAGATAGAGGTGACCGCAACTAAGATACGGTCAGAAGTCAGTGCTTCTTTAACAGTATGGGATACCGAAGATTATGACGTTACACATTGTGGTTTCGGGAATCCACAAGATACATACCCTGCATCTTCGTATTATTCTGGACACAGTTTTTTGGATCAGAATACTGGAAAGTTTTATGGTTGTGAACCAGATGGTGGAATAAGCAGTGGAAAATACAAATGGACTCTGATAAAGAAATTTAAGCAGCTTTCATCGAGTGCGTCCAGTACGATTACGCAGTCATCAAAGCAGATCAGCTTGAAAGTATCAAAAGACAGCGTCATTTCAGAAATCAACCAGTCAGCCGAGGGTATCAAAATTAAATCAAAACTGCTTGAATTAAAAGGTTCTATGGAAATGACCGGGGGATATATGCATATTCAAACGGAAGAGTCTGTAGAAAACCTTATTGAATTTAAACGCAGTGGAACACTTGTACAGATGGGAACGGATGGATTTCGAACAGTGGAAGGGACGCTTGAAAGTCCTGTTCATAAATGTACGGTTCAATATAATCAGGTTTCATTGCATAAAGGCGCAAACGATAATGACCACATGATGATCCATTTAGACGGAGATACCGGAGTAGGTGGATTCAGAGGTGGAGTAATTAATGGATCTGACAAAAGAATAAAAAACACAATTTTAGATTTAAGCAAAAAGCAATCATCTGAGTTTATTTATTCTTTAAGAGCAAAATCGTATCGTTATAATTTCGAAAAGGATGGATTTCATCATGGCTTTATAGCACAGGATGTTTTGGAAAGTGTGGAAGAAGGATGGAATATTTGCCCTCAAATTTTCTCAAACGGTAACGGAGAAAAGTATTACGGACTGAATTATACAGAGCTGATCGCTGATCTGGTTGCCACAGTGCAGTTGCAGCATGAAGAGATAGAACAGTTAAAGGAAAAGGTGGAAAATCTATGATAAATGCAAAAATCCGGGAATTTGAAAACGACATTATCAATTATGTAAATTTGTGCGAGGATGTTCCAATCGAAGCTAAGTACCTGGTGTTTAAGGATATTCTGCAGCAGATCAAGGAAGAGGCAAACAGGCAGGTTACAGTAGAGCGGGAACAAATGAAGCTTGCAAAGGAAAGGGAGAGTGAGGACCATGAATAAAGCGCATATTGATATTAATTGGGAGAATTACCCGAGTGATGAAACACCGCTTAATGAAAGAAACCTCAATAAAATGGACGCAGCTATTGGCGTTATTGATGATCGTGTAATTACTCTCGATACCACAAAAGCCACGAAAACAGAAGTGGCTACCCTTGTTGCAGACGTGACCTTTGAGGAATCGACCGGAATCATTACGATCACAAAAAAGAACGGTTCTAAGATTACGATTGATACACAGATGGAGAAAATCGCAATCAACTTCGTTTATAACACGACCACACAGCAGATTATCCTGACTCTGATTGATGGCACGAAACAGTACATAGACCTGTCGGCACTGATTACACAGTATGAGTTCCTTGATTCTGATACGGTAGCTTTTTATATTGATAAGGATGGAAAAGTGTCTGCCATCGTCAAAGAGGGAAGCATTGAGGAAAAGCATTTAGAGCCTAACTATCTTGCGAAAATCAAAGTGGAAGTGGCAAAAGCGGAGTCCAGTATGAAAAATGCTGCAATGTCTGAAATAAATGCCAAAGCAAGTGAGGATGCCGCAAAAGCCAGTGAAACAGCGGCAAAAACATCCGAAACCAATGCCAAAGCGTCAGAGACAGCAGCGGCGAAGTCAGCCACGGCGGCAGCAATATCCGAGACTAACGCAAAAGCCAGTGAGACATCCGCCAGTCAGTCTGCAGCCACAGCCACAAGTGAAGCGGCATCTGCCAGCCAGTCCGCCAGTACCGCCATAGATAAAGCCACAATCGCAACGCAGAAAGCAACAGAGATCATCGGTAAAGCCGAATCTGCAGCAGATAGTGCAACCAAAGCACAGAGTTATGCTGTTGGTGGTACAGGAAGCAGAGAGGGCGAGGATTCTGACAATGCCAAGTATTACTATCAGCAGGCAAAAGACATATCAGAAGGACTTAAAGGTGGATTGCAGCCACACGGAACAGTTGCATTTGCAGATCTTCCGGCACTTGCGGATGTTAGCACAGGGTGGATGTTCAATATTTCAGACGAATTTACAACCACGGATGATTTTAAAGAGGGAGCCGGGAATGTAATTCCTGCTGGTGCGAATATTTACAAGACATCAGATGGTAAATGGGACGTGCTTGCCGGTACACCGGTAACCGGAATCAAAGGAGCAAAGGAAAAATCCTACCGACGTGGAAATGTTGATCTGACTGCAGCTAATATTGGAGCAGTTGCCATTGATGGGGATACGGCTGAGAATACCACAGCTTTTTCCGCAGCATCAGCAAGAGAAAATCTTAAAAGCGGTGAAAAGCATAATATTTTATTCGGAAAGATCGTAAAGTGGTTTGCGGATCTGAAAACAGTAGCCTTTAGCGGTAATTATAATGATTTGATTAATAAGCCGACCATACCAACCGTCGTAAATAATAACACTACCACGGAAGCAGGCTACGCACTTGATGCAAGACAGGCAAATCCGAATGTGGATGGCAGTTTGGCGAAGCAGATAAGTACGTTAAACAGCGGTTTAATGCTTCGACCGATTTATCCCCTTTATACTGGTAGAATAGCTGTTTCTGGTACGCGCGACGTTCCATATGAAGTAACAAAGGATGGGTATATTCAGTTTTGGTATCAGGTTGATGATGATAAAAATAATAGTAACTGTGGAATAATCTGCTATATTGATGGAACCATCGTGCATGAATACTTTGAATATCACCAAGCAGGAGCGGCGAATGAAAATTACAGTGCACTTTTCCCTGTGTTAAAAGGTCAAACTGCTCAATTTCATATTATTACAGACAGTGTGGCACAATCGGCTATGATATATCATTACCCAGCCCGTGTTTGATATAAGGTTAAATAATATATCATTGCTATTTCCACCTTCCAATCGCAATGTAATGAAATACAGTGGTAGCAAAATCTATAAGATTCATTAAACCGCTGTTTTATGAACAAAGCGGATAACTTGGCACAAAAGAAAACCTATGTAGAAATATAATAAAATCAAGAGCCTAAGAGCCGATTACATGACAATGCGTTGTGTAGCCGGCTCTTTTGCATAAAGCCTTCGGGCAGAAAGGGAAATTATGCACTTAAAATTCATCACAGATAACTGGCAGATGCATAATTTTCAACCAGTAATTAATTTTTTAACAAAATTTAAACTAATCAATCGACATTCTGTGACAATAAAAAATTTACCTGTCGAAACTTGCGACCGAAAGAAATTGAATGTTTGCGGGAAAATTTGTAAAATAAAATTGTCCGATAAGGGCACTTCAAGTTCTGGCTGAGGGGCGGGATAAGGCGTTTTCTTGTCCCTCAACTACAAACGAGTTTGTAATTTGTAGCAATTTGTCAAATGGGGTTGACGATATCGAACATAAGTTCTATAATTTGTGTATCGCTATCGGAAGTGCGGAATGATTGGAGGAGAATAAGATGGGGGAAAAAGATTGCAATGAGGAAACAGCGTTTTACAAGGAAAAAATAACTGAAATGGTCGTTAAGTGCGACAACGAGCGATTTTTGAAATTTTTATATAACACAATACTTTCATTCAAAAAAAAGTGGGGCATTTAGTGCCCCTCTTTTTCATGCCAATAGGTTATATTGTCAAATATAGTCTGTCGATGTTCTTTGCTAAGTTCCATTAGCATTTTCAAATTATCTAGCAATTCATTATCCGACATAAGGTCTGGAAGAATATCTGGTGCGTTTTCTAAATTATCTTCCCAACCCATTAAATAAGATGGAGAAACTTCAAGAACTTTCCCAATAATTTCTATTTTGTCACTTGGAATATTAGTAATAATGTTGTTTTCATATTTATATAGTGTTTGCTTTGAAACTTTCATTTTCTCTGCAAGCTCTACTTGTGAAATACCTAAAAGCTCTCTCTGCTTTTTTATCCTATCTCCGATTGTCATTTGAGTTTTCCTCCTTTCCTATTGGTAACTTTATTATAGCACAAAAAAGTTACTCGTCAAGAAAAAAATAACTTGACAAGTTACCAAAATGGAATATAATAAAAGTAACTTCAAAAGTTACTAAGTTAGAAAGGAGTAGTAAGATGGTTGATACAAACAAACTTCGCGGCGTTATTGCTGAAAATGGCAAAACACAGGCTGATGTTGCGGAAATGATTGGAGTTACGCCAAAAACATTTTATATGAGAATGAGTAAGGGCGTTTTCGGAAGTGACGAAATTCAGGTTATGATTGATAACCTTCACATCCAAAATCCAATGGATATTTTTTTTGCAAAGAAAGTAACTTAAAGAGTTACCGGAAAGGAGAAGAGATGATGAAAAAAATCAAGGATTGTGCTGTTGCATTTTTTAATAAGCATTTTGTGAAGTGGAAGTTTTTGCAGAGCATACTTATTATTCCATTTATTAAAGATGGGAAAATGTATTTGCATGTTTCACAAGTATGTGGAGGCGGACTGAGAGTGGTAAAAAGAACTTTCCTCATTGAGCATTTGGTTGATGATAACTTGGCGGTTACAAACCAAACGCTCGAAGAAGAAAAAAGAGTGTTTAAAAATCCTACATTACTTTAATCCATGTAGTATATCCACATTCTTTGCATTCTGGTAGCATTTCGCTTGAATGTTTTATGGTGATAATTCCGCGTTTGTTTTTACCGCCACATTGCATACATACATATGTACCTTTATCAACAGTTTCATATGTAGCGAATGTTTCAGAATAACCACTATCCATATTTACACCACCTTTCCTATTAAATAAGGAAAGTATATCACAGAAAGGAAGTGTAATAAATGAGCGAACAGGAAAAGAAAGTTGTTGAAAAACTCAAAGAAGCCATTCCGAAAATGAACGACTTTCAGAAAGGCTACGTTCTTGGCATGGTTGAGGGTTCAGCAAGTGTTTCAAAAAATCATCCAGTAGAAGAGACTGGGAACTCAAAAACAGAAGAATAGAAAACAAGATATTGATAGTTGAGAAATTTGTCGGAATTTGCAGATTAAATGTGTTTGTAACACAGGAAATCAGTTGATACAATTAATATGCGACGGCGGCAGGAAATGAGTTACATTATTGCTTTATTTTCCGCATCATCTTTAGTATTTTATTTAATCTCTTTTGTACTTTTTTAATTCCTTTGTATAGGTCGATTGTCATGGATGTTACGGTTAGAATTATGAAGAAGTCGTAACCGGTAACACGCCATACCAATAATGAGATAAGTATACTAACGATTTTCATGATAACAGTTCCTTTCATGATGGCCGCCGCCGTACATTAATTGTATCAACAAAGCAAAATAGAGACAACCAGTATTTTCCAACTATCAAGCGGTAGTTGGTTTTTTTATTGCAAAAACCCGGAAAGGAGAAGAATGAACGACTTAGAAACAACCAAAATGCAGACACCGATTGAGATTGCGCTTGGTGTTGATGAAAACGGAATGACTACAGCAAGCAAGCTATATTCTTTCTTAGAGCTGAACCCAAGCAATTATTCAAAGTGGTGCAAGACAAACATTACTGAAAACGAGTTCGCAGAAGAAAACATTGATTTTACTCGGTTCGTACTTGAGTACGAGTCGGGAGTTGGAGTTAAAAAGAGAGAAGATTTTAAATTGACTTCCAAGTTTGCTAGAAAGCTATCCATGACCCAGAAAAACCATAAAGGTGAACTTGCAAGAGATTATTTTGCAATGCTTGAGGATAAGGCAAAAGAAATGGCAATCAACCGTTCACAGCTTTCGCCACAAATGCAAATGTTTTATGCCATTGCTGACGGACAGGCAAAAATGGAGTTGGAGCAGAAGCGGCAGGCGGAACAGATGAACCGCATTGAACAGAAGCAGGATGCCATCGTGGAAACATTCCAGAAAACAGACAGTGTGGAGGATTTCCAAAAATGGGCGAATGATCGTATTGCTCAAATTGCAGAAAGTCCGAAGTTTGATAAAGGCTACGGCAGAAGCAAGAATTATTCCCTTGCAAGATCTGAAAGCTATGAGCGCTTGAAGCAGAAAAGAAACTGCCGCCTTGATGATCGGGTTCAGAAAGCAAAGGGAAGAGCACTGGAAGAAAGACCAGATATTAAGAAATCTGAGTTGGATAAGATCAATAAGATTTACATAATTGCCAACGATAAAGACCTTAGACCGGCTTATGAGTTGGTAATTAAAGAAATGATGGTTTACTACTGTGTATCAGATCGAAAAGGAGGATTGAAATGAGCGATTTTGAATTTCAAAAAGTTAATTCAAGGGTGATCTGTAGCGGGGACAACTATTTAGCAAAGGTTGACTCGGCAGAAACTTTTTCAAGTATTTTTGTTGACGAGGAAACAACATACGGGATTTCCGTAAGGGATGCGAAAATCCAGACAGGAGATTCGACTTACGCACCGGCAATGGCTTTTACATATTCCATGGAAGATGATGCTGTACGTTTTATAGATGTTGTTGTATGCCCGTTACTTGGCACATTTGTTTCTGACTGGTACTAATGGAAAACTGTGTGAAATTAAAAATGAAGATAGGAGGTATTCATGGATAGACAAATGAACATTGCTTTAAGAAAGACATTAGATCAGATCGGCGTAAAACATAGCCTTAAGGGTTATGGTTACATAATCAGTGCAGTTGAGAAATGTCTTGAAAACAGAAGTAAACTTATCCACATTGTTAAAGGACTTTACACTGAAATTGCAGAAGAAAACAGCGATACAGCCTTGAGAGTAGAAAGATCAATCCGGCACGCGATAGAAGTTACTTGGACAAATGGCAATACAAATGCGATCAACAAAATTTTTGGCTATACGGTTTCAGTGGAAAAAGGAAAACCGACAAATTCAGAGTTTATCGCATTAATAACAGATTTTGTTTCCTTGTATGGTGATGAGATTGCCAATGGTTCCTATAAGTGGTAGGAGTGAGGTGTCTATGAAGAAATTAGCAAAGGTAATTGAAATGATAGGCACCGTTGTTTTTCTGTTTTGCATCTGCATTGATGCAACAGAGTATCCGGTTACTGCCATACCTGTATTGATTGGATTGCTGCTTATTTATATAGGAACAAAAATAGATGGGGAGTGGCAGGAGTATACAGAAGAGATCGTAGATCATAATTATAACAGTGAGTCTGATGACGATGACGGTATTACCTATATCACATTTGACACTGATTACAGCAAAGAAAAAGAAAAGGAATCATCCGAACCGACCAAAGCTGAATGATTCCCAATCAAAGCAATAGCATAAGCTATTTGCGACTATTTTAGCACGAGAAAAGAGGAAAATCAAATATGAATGAAAAAATGAAAAACAATAATGTTTTACTTACCGGGAAAATTGTTTCAGAACCGGAATATAGCCATGAGGTATATGGAGAACAGTTTTTCAATCTGTTTCTCGAAGTAAAAAGAATCAGCGGTGTTGCAGATATAGTTCCGTTGACCATTTCAGAGAGATTATTCAACCTCGAAGACAAATGTACAGGAACCGTGGTTAGAGTTTCTGGACAGTTCCGATCATTCAACAAGCATGAGGAAAACAAAAACCGTTTAGTGTTGTCTGTTTTTGTCAGAGAGATTGAAAGAGTTGTGAATGACTACGACGAAGAAAACGAGATTGAGATTGACGGATTTGTATGTAAGAATCCGGTATATCGTAAGACACCGCTTGGTAGAGAGATCGCAGATATTTTGTTTGCTGTAAATCGTTCCTATGGCAAATCAGATTATATCCCATGCATTGTCTGGGGCAGAAATGCGGTGTATACATCTGGACTTCCGGTTGGAACGCATTTGAAACTTACCGGACGCATTCAGAGCCGTGGGTATGTAAAGATGCACGAAGACGGGACGGAAGAGCAGAGAACAGCATATGAGGTGTCTGTAAGCAAAATTAATGTATTAGAGGAGGAAAATTAAGATGGCAGAAAATACCGTTACAATTTCCGTTGAGGAATACGCAGATCTGGTTGCATGCAGGACGAAAGTTCATACAGCATGTGCCATTATTGCAAATGAGCACCAAAGAGACATTGAGCTGATGGGGAAAAAGGGAACAACTATTAATTCAAAAATTATAGAGTCAGCTCTTGGATATGTTGACGATGAAGCATGCTTTGAAGATGCACTTAAAAAATATAAAGAGCGGAGGGAGAAAGAAAATGAAACTGAAAATTAGATCGTTACATATGGAGAATTTCAAGGGAATTAAGAGCCTTGATGTGAATTTCTCTGTGAAAACGAAGATCAGCGGGCAGAATGCCGTAGGAAAGACAACAATCTTCGATGCGTTTACATGGCTGCTTTTCAATAAAAACAGTGCCGGAGAGGAAAAGTTTAATGTTCGACCATTAGATAAGGACGGAAACCGCATTGATAATGTAGAAATTAAGGTTGTGGGAGTTATTGACGTTGATGGGAAAGAAGTGGAACTTTCAAAGGTTCAGAAGCAGAATTGGGTTAAGAAGCGTGGAACCGACACCGTTACTTTGCAAGGCAATGTCAATTCATTTGAGATTGACGGATATCCGAAGAGTGAAGCTGATTTCAAAGCCTATGTTTCAAATCTGGCACAGAGCGAGGATATGTTTAAGATGCTGACCAATCCGCAGTATTTTTCTTCTCTGAAATGGAAAGATCAGCGCGATATTCTGATGCGCCTTGCAACGGATGTATCGGATGTTGAACTGGCGCAGACAGATGCTAAGTATGCTCCATTACTCGGCGAGTTGGAGAAAGCACCGTCCACAGATGATATCCGTGCTAAGTTTTCCAAAGCGTTATCCGGATGGAAGAAGAAACAGGCAGAAATCCCGGTGCGTATTGATGAAGCAGAAAAATCTAAGATTGATGTGGATGTGGCAGAGCAGGAACTTGCAAAGGTGGATCTGGTAAGAAGAATCGCTGAATGTGACAAGAAAATGGAGAATGCCGGTAGCGCGTTGGGCGATTTAAGAAGTAAGGAAATGCAGTTGCAATTTGATATGTCCGGCATTATGCAGGTCATGAATGACGAACTTTCCGCAAAACGTAGAGGTCTTGACAGTGCCAAGGATGATGCAACACGAGAGTTCAATGACTTACATAATCAGATTCAGTCTGCGGAAAATCAGATCAAGGCAAATGAGAAGACAATTTCCGATACAGATGCAGAGCGGAAAAATCTTGGTGTTGAATACAATGCAGAATTTTCCAAGGCATTTGATGAAATGCCATATCTCTTTGACGAATCCAAGTGGAAATTTGATGAATCTACAACGGTTTGTTCCTTATGTGGTCAGAAGTTGCCGCAGGATAAGATTGAGTCTCTTAAGGCTGATTTTGAGCAGAAAAATGCAGATGCCAAGGCACGTGCCACCAAGCAGTTAGAGGATGCACGCAAAGCATTTGATGATGCAAAGGGCGCAAAACTTAAAGGTCTGATTGACAAGGGCAACGCTTGCAAGGCTGATATTGAGCGATTGACAAAGGAAAACGCCAAGTTGCAGGAAGACATTGTGGCACTCAAAGAGCAGGAATCCAAGGCACTTGCAAAGCAGAATGATTATGCAAAGCAGTTATCCGAGATCCCGGCAGAAGCTGATTATTCGCAGAATGAAGAGTATGTGAAGCTGAAAACAGAGCATGACAAGATTCTTGCTGATATTGCAAAGGTTGAATCCGAGGGCGCAGACAAGGTTGTTACTGATTTAAAAGCCGAGAAAGCCGATCTGCAGGCGCAGCTTGATGAAGTGAACAAGGTTATTGCGCAGGCGGCTAACAATGTGGCGATTGATGATCGTATCGAAACGCTTCGTGACGAGCAGAAAGAAATCGGGCAGAAAGTTGCCGACCAGGAACAGATGCTTTACCTCTTAGAAGAGTTCATTCGTTTCAAACTGGATAAGGTTTCTGAATCTATCAATAGCCATTTCAAGACAGTTAATTTCAAACTCTTCGAAATGCAATTAAATGGCGGTATGAAAGATTGTTGCGAGTGTACTGTGAATGGCGTTCCGTATTCGACTTTGAATAGTGGTCACAGAATCGTAGCAGGACTTGATATTATCCGTTCTCTTAGCGAGTTATACGGCGTGAGCGTACCGATTTTTGTTGATAACGCAGAATCGCTGAATGAATTTAATGTGCCGGATATGGATGCACAGTTAATTCTTTTGAGCGTTTCCGAGGACAAACAGTTGAAAGTAGAGGGTGTGTAGGATGAGCATTGGAACATTAGGAATAATGGAACGAATGTCGCAGAAGAATAACAAGGACTTAAAGGTTTCCCCATTATCCAATATCATATCTGCTCATAGTGGCAAGGACGGATGGGGAAATGTGGCGATCGCTATGCCAAATGAAATTGTTACAGGATTACTCACAAAGCCAGATAGTTATATTGGTGGATTATTGATTTGCAGTAAAGAAGAATTTGAAAAGGAAAAGAAAGAAGCGGAAAGTGAGGTATCAGAATGAATTATATCAAAGCAAAGTTTCCAAACAGCACCAGAAGCTATACATACCGCACCGAGGATAATGTAAAAGCCGGTGACACGGTTGTAAATGCCAAAGGTGCAAAACTGACAGTTACGGATGAATCGGTGGATATGAAGTGGGTGGAGACCTATGGTGTTGATAAGGTGGCAGTTGTGAAGAAATATGAAGAGCCGGTAGATGCCGGAGAAGGCGAGGAATAGACATGGTTATCAAAACAAAGAGATTTTATGTAAATGGAAAGGCTTGTAAGGTGGAGCTTAAGAAAGAGGGCGTTGATTACCTTGTAGTGATTGACGGCAATATGTATGCGAAAACTCCAAACGAGTTGTACGCAGTACGGAAATTTAATGAGATTTAATGAAAGGAAGTGTAAGTAATTATGGCAGAAGCAAAGAAACAGGAAGTAGCGGCACAGGGAAAACAGGAAATGAATACACAGCTTTCTTATTATGCGAACCAGTACACAGGACTTATGGAGCGTGACTTCGCAGAACACGGACTTGTGTTTGATGATTATTCCAAGCAGTGTGCTATGGCATCTATGAGTGCAATTTACAACCTTGTTACATCTAACAAAGCCGCTATGAGCAACTTGAATGGTTCTAATTTGAGACAGGTTATTGGACAGGTATCAAGTCTTCAGCTTAATGCCAATGCTGTACCAAGAGAGTGCTATTTCCAGTTGAGAAGTAAACAGGATGCAAATGGAAACTGGTACAAGGAAGTAGAAATGGGAATCGAGGGAGACGGAAACGATGCGCTTCTTCGCAACTTTGGCGTTGATGTTAAAAAGGTATATCCAGTATGGCTTGTGAAAGAAGGGGATGAATTCACATATCCGAAACACAGAGGAGTTGAAGTTACGCCGCCGGAGTGGGAAGAAAAAGGATTATCACAGAAAGTAATCCGTGTTGTTTATCCTGTTGAAATGAATGACGGAAAAATCGAGTACATGATCGCAGAGCGTGAAAGCGTAAAAGGAAATCTTTTCGCTCATGTTCGTAATAATCTGATGAATGAGACTTTCGGTTTACTTGGAACAAAAAAAGATAAGAGTGGAAAGGTTGTACCTAGAACGAGATATGATGCTACGGATGAAGAAAAGAAAGCTATCGCAGAAAAGAAAAATGAAGTTCTGAAAGCACTTTTAGACTGTGAGACTATTGAAGATATGCTTGCCTGTGAAGTTGCAAGACCATACATGAGTGCTGCATGGCTTGATACATCGGAATCCATGATTGTCCGCAAGATGCGTAATAATGCAATCAAAAAGCATCCAAAAGACCTCAATGCTATTGCAAAACAGTCTCTTATGCAGATGGATGAAACTTATCAGCAGACGCAGGAAGAAATTGCCGAGAACGCCAATTCAGAGGATTTCATTGTTGCAGATGCAGAAGCAAAAGAAGTTGAGAGTGCAGCAGTCGAAGCAGAAGTTGTTGAACCGGCAGAAAATGACGAGAATTTGCCGGATTTCATGAAAGATTAGAGGTGGACGCATGAATCTTCCAAAGTCTGAATTGAGCAAGCAGGAAGCATTGCAATTATGGAATACATATCATTCGGAGTATGCAAAGGAGCAAATGATTCTTGCCAACTATGGGATTGTTTTCTCTGTCATGCAGAATTTAAGCATTCCGGTAAATGATGAAGATATGTTTCAGACCGGAATTGTTGGATTGCTAAAGGCTATTAATACATTCGATTCTTCCAAAGGATATAATTTTTCAACCTATGCTTTCACTGTCGTGCGAAATGAACTGCTTATGTCATTCAGAAAGAGTAAAAAGTCGGTAAAAGCAGCGTTCTCTTTGGATGATAACGTAGACATAGGAAATGGCGAAAGTGTTCCATATGCCGAGCTGATGGCGGACGGCAGGGATCACGAGAAAGATGTGATGAATTCTATACTTATTCAACAGATTTTTGGAACGCTGAATTTGATAGAAAAGCGTATTTTCGTAATGTTTTTTGTAGAAAACAAGACGCAATGCGAAATCTCTAAAGAGATGAAATTGTCACAGTCATATGTTTCCCGAATTATTAAGAATATGGGAAGAAAAGCAAAACACAAGGAAAGGAATACAATATGAGAGTTATATCACAGGACGGAACAATTGATGTGCCTTATGAGCAGGTTGTTATTCAGCGTTTTAATCGAGTAATATTCTTTCTTAATAAAAATTTAACTGGTGTGGAGTCAGTTTCGAACGATATGGAAATGGCTTCATATTCTACCGAAGAAAAAGCCGATAAAGCGATGGAAGACCTGCAATATGCGTATGCGTGCCGTAATATGGCGATGTTCGACAAAGAAAAAGCTATTTATATTCCGAACGATAAAATGACTAAAGCCGTTATTGGCGGTGTCTTTCAGTTCCCAACAGAGGAAGAATTGGAGTAGCCTATGGAAATTATGTCAGTCTTAGAATCCGTTCAGAAAGGCATGGAAGATAATATTTACAACTTCTGCAAAGATGGAAAATGCAGTCAATGCGGTAACTGCTGTTCCAACCTTTTGCCAATGAGTAGAAAAGAGGTAGCTGCTATTCACAGATATGTCCGTAAGAACCATATCAAAGAATGTAAGCACATGCTTCCTACTGTGAAAAGACCGTATGATATGACATGTCCTTTTCTTGATACGGATAAGAGTTGCGAGAAATGCAGAATCTATCCGGTTCGACCGGAAATCTGCAAGCAGTTTATCTGTGACAATGAGCAGAGAGCAAAGCACAATAGGGAATTGTTGGGACAGACGAGACAGATTATTGATGTGAGGAGTGAGTTCTTTAATGAGACTTAAAGTTTTAGGTTCTGGTTCATCCGGCAACTGCTATATTCTGGAAAATGAAAGCGAAGCGTTGATTATTGAAGCAGGGTTGCCGTTTATGGAAGTCAAGAAAGAATTGGATTTCAATGTGATAAAGATAGTCGGTGTACTGGCAAGCCATACTCACGGAGACCACGCAAAGTACATAGGAGAATATGGAAAATCAGGAATACCAGTTTGGAAACCATACAATACGGATTTTTACAAATCCTGTGACATGAAAAAGTATGGAACATTTGAAGTGAGGACTTTTCCAAATCAAAATAAAGACAGGCGATGGTTACATAATAACTCTGATGGTTCAGAGTGTCCGTGTTATGGATTTCATATTAAACACCCAGATATGGGCAGCTTGGTGTATGCAACAGACACAGAATACATCAAATGGCGATTTAAGGACGTTAATCACATCATGGTGGAAGCCAACTACGATATGCAGTTTGTGAACCGAGAAGAGCCAAATTACGAGCACAGATTACGAGGTCACATGAGCCTTGATACGACACTTAAATTTATTTCTACTAACGATAACCCGGCATTGAGAAATGTCGTTCTAATTCACTTATCAGATAAAAGCGGAGATCCCGCACTATTCAAACAAAAGACAGAAGAAACAGTTAAATATGGGGCAGATGTTTACGTGGCAGAACGTGGATTAGAGGTTGATATGAACCTTTGTCCGTTCTGACAAGCAATAATTTTGACCGGTCAATTTTATATATAGCAACTATTAACCATGCACAGAAAGGAATTTTTTATGAACCCAATTGATTTAGCAGAATTAGCAGGCGGTGCATTGCAGGAAAAGTCCCAGAAAGCATTGCAGGATGTTTTTGAGAATATGCAGGATCCTAATACACCGTGGAAGAACAAACGCGAGGTAGTTATCAAGTTAAAATTCACGCAGAACGAAGACAGAGACGATGCGACTTGTGAAATTTCTGTTGAAAAGAAACTTGCACAGCCGAAGCCAGTAGAGACAAAGTTTGCCCTTGGAACCAATCTTGCAACAGGAGAGGTTCTTGCCGAGGAATACGGACCAGGTATCAAAGGTCAGATCTCCCTTGATGAATACCAGAAAGAACAGCAGATCGATGGAAAGACCGTAGATACGGACACAGGAGAAATAATCGAGGAAGCCAAAGAAAATGATGGCGTTGTAGATTTCAGACAGGCAAAACAGGCATAGAAAGAAGAGGTAAAAAATTATGATTAAAGAAGCATTGGAGTATATCGTTGGCTTAAAAACACCGATTATCAATGAAATTGGTGGTAATACATATTCGGACAAGCCGCTTAACCGCATCAGTTACGTTCCGTATGCGAGTACGATCGAAATGAAAACATTGACGAGTCTTGTAGAGTATATCAAGGCAAACATTGACTGCATGTCGAAAAAGATGATCGTTCATGTGGTTTCTCCGACGGAAGTTCACTTATATTCATCTCTCGATGCAGATAGAAAGCGGGAACATTTGGTTGAGGTCAATGCAGAGTTGCCGGATTTCCGGTTTGGAAGTTTTATCGATCATGAAAGCTTTGTGATTGCCTTGCAGTCAAAATTTGTTTCGAATGCTGACAGGTATCTTGTTTTAAAGTTTGCAGGAACGGTAGAAGATGGAACGGTTGCAGAGTATGGAGATGACGGTGTTACACAGAAAGCCACTGTTAAAACGGGTGTAGCAAGTAAAGCAGATGCTGTGGTGCCTAACCCTGTTAATCTGATTCCGTATAGAACATTCTTAGAGGTTCAGCAGCCGGCAAGTGATTTTATTTTTAGAATGAAATCTTCTTGTGGCGTGCAGTGTGCAATCTTCGAAGCAGACGGTGGAGCGTGGAAAAATGAAGCCATGAACAATATCAAGGAATATTTGAAGAATGAACTTGCTGATCTGAAACAGTTTACTGTGATCTCGTAGAGAGGAAAAAACATGAAATTATACAGTTATTTTTTCTGCAGTGAAAAGCTGGAAGAAAAAGTATTTGAAGCAAAGGAATGCTCTAAGACATATACCGCCTTAGAACGTGGAACCGGTTGTATATATAAGGGTATGAGAATTAATAAAGAGAGCATTGGCAATCTTATTGAACATTCTAATACAATCGTATTCTTGGAAGAAAGCAGGAATGCGGCAATTGAAGCGTTCATTTCAAGAGAAAAGAGATGTGCGGATTTTGCAAAAAGAAATCTCGACCGTGCACAGGAAAACATTGCGCATCTTGAAAAACTGAAATAGGTTGTAACACCTTGGAGCAATCCTAAAAGAAACCCGTTCATGCGGTATCTGAAATTTTGGCAAGGAATTTAATATATCACGACTAAATCGTAAGCCATGAGATACCTTTGGCGGTTGCTAAAAGTGACCGCCAGAAAGGAGAATACGTGTTAATAATTGAGGATAAAGGACAGAAAGAGGGCTTGCATATCCTTAAGAATAGATATTTCAAAAGCCACGATATGGAAGTCTTGCGTGCACCATTGCCGGTTGGAGATTACATAATTGCCACAGACAAGGTAGCGGATGTTATCCATAGAAAATCAGCTAGAAAAATGGAACTTAAAAAGATGGATTTTCTTGGCACATATGATGTTTCCGTTGACACGAAAAAGGACATGCAGGAAATTGTAGGGAACATCTGTGGAAAAGCACATATGCGATTCCGTGACGAGTGTATTTTGGCGCAGAACAACGGAATTAAGCTATATGTGCTTATTGAAAATACAGACAAGGTGTATTCCGTCAATGATGTATTTACATGGCATAATCCTCGAGTGGACCGGTATAACAATATTGCATATATGCACACACTTGGAAAATTGCTGAATGTATCGCTACCGAAAACAAAGCCGACATCTGGCAAGGTATTGGCAAAAGCTATGTTGACAATGCAACTTAAGTATGGCGTTGAGTTCGTATTTTGTCGCCCGGAAGATGCTGGGGCAAAGGTTATTGAATTGCTTGGAGGTAGTGAAAATGGCGGAGAATAAGCGGTATTACTGGCTTAAACTGATGGATGATTTCTTTGACAGCAAGCGAATCAAAAAACTCCGAAAGATGGCTGGTGGCGATACATATACGATCATCTATCTTAAGATGCAGTTGTTGTCGTTGAAAAAAGGTGGCTATCTGGAATATTCCGGATTGGAAGATGAATTTTACAAAGAGATCGCCCTTGATATTGACGAGGACGAAATCAATGTTCAAGTTACGATTCAGTATCTTCTTTCCTGCGGATTGATCCAGACAGCCGACAATATCGAGTATCTTATGCCTTTTGTGCAAGATAACCTAGGAAGCGAGACGGCAAGCACTCGTAGAAGTCGTAAATCTAGGGAAAATGCACAAAAAGCGTTGCAATGCAACAGTGGAACAACGGAGTGCAACATTTTGCAACAAAATTGCAATGTAGAGATAGATATAGAGAAAGATATAGATACAGATATAGAGATAGAGAAAGAAAATACAAAAGAAAGCATACTTGATTTGGACTTTGACGCGGAATGGGGATGGGAATACACGATCAATGCATATCCAAAGAAAACGTCGTTAACGTCTGCCAAGGTAGCATGGATGGACAAGATTTTAGAAGTTATCGAACCGAACAGAAAAGCCGTTGCAAAGCTGATATATGAGGCTACAGTGGCATATGTTACTGACTATATAGAGAAGAATCCGGATGATACGAATTATCGCTACATACCAAAATACGGAGACTGGCTGAAAGAGGATTGCGATTACTGGATTCGCCAAGTAGAGAAACGAAAGCAAGGTGAGGACAGTTGACAGAAGCAGAAATTGGAGTGATCGGATGTGTATTGATTGACAATGATTCCATGTACAAGATTTACAACAAATTGAAGCCGGAAATGTTCAGCTCTGAATTTTGTCAAGATGCTTTTGCTGAAATGCTTGCCATGTATGATCGTGGAGAAAACATTAATGTCGTTTCACTGTCTCAGACACTTGAAAACCACAAATGGGAGCCGGAAATAATTGCAAGCGAATTGAAAGAATGCATATCTGTTACCCCAGTCTCAACGGCAATAAAAAGCTATGCGGATGCAGTCATTAAGGATTGGCGGGCAAGGGAAACAAAAAGCCTTTTCCAGAGAGTGAGCCTTAGACCATGTGATATTGATAATTCGATCGCGGAAGTTCTTACAAGGCTTGAAGAAATCCAAGTTAATCAGTTGAAGAAATCTAAGTTGATGAAGCAAATCGTATCAGAGAACAAAGATAAATACTTTAATGATGATGTTGGAGAGGACAGGGTAAAGACAGGATTTTACCATCTTGACGATTGCCTTGGCGGTCTTGAAGGCGGAGACATTACAGTTGTTGCCGCGAGACCGGGAGTTGGTAAGTCTGCTATTGTGGCACAAATAATCGAGAATATGGCAAGAAAAGGCTATAACACTTGTTACTACAACATGGAGATGAACAACAGTCAGATTTATGAAAGGTTTGTTTCAAGAATGTCAAAGATTGGTCTGACAAGAGTTCGCAGGGCAAAGGCTTTTCTTGGTGGAGAGAAAGAAGCATTTGACAAGGCAAATGATGAGCTTGAAAAATATCCGATCACAATTGACGATCAGACAAATGTTATTGAGGAAATAAGAACGCAATGCAGGCATCAAAGATATGACGTGATCGTAGTTGACTATCTGCAATTGGTACGGTGTAACCGGAAGTTCAATAACCGTGCATCCGAAGTCGGGGAAGTTTCGAAGCAATTCAAAGCACTTGCGAGAGAGCTTCACGTTCCGATCATCCTATTGTCACAGCTTAACCGAGTATCGGAAATGAATGCAACGAAAGAGCCTACAATGTCCGAATTAAGAGAATCCGGAGATATTGAGCAGGATGCTTCCAATATTATTCTTATGTGGAATTTGGATGAAGACAGAAAATTTAAAGGCTTGAAAGTTGAAAAGAATCGACAGGGTACACCGTTTAGAGAAGTTGTTCAGTTTGAAGGTGATCGTATGGAATTTATCGAGCGAACCGAAACCATTGAACAGATTCAAGCACGGATGCGACAGAAAGACGGTTTCCGAGAAGTATGTGGCAGCACACCATTTGATTAAAAGGTGAATGATTATGGCAAGTAAGAAATTTGAAAAAGGTTCCGAAGAATGGCAGTTTTTTAATGACTATTATAAATTCCGGCAGCAGTTTTATGAAGCTGATAACGAAGATGAGTGGTTCCAAGGAATGATGGAAGCAGGGGAAATGCTAATTAAAAAATATGCACGGACAAATATATCAAAATATGTTCAAAGTCTTGTATTTAGTCATTTTGAAGATGTTGAGAGGAGATGGAAAAGCAAATGAGTAATGCATTAGTGAGAAAGAAAAAGCGGATGCAGCCACTTGGGTATTCCAAAAGTGAACTGATTGGAATACAGAAATATGCCAAGGCACAGAACAATGCGGACTATTTGATTACAGAATCTTATTATAACGTTCGCATGATGGCATACCAGGCACTTCATGATATGTTTGGATTCGGTCAGAAAAGAATTATCAGAGTAGAACAGACGATTGAAACGTATTTAGGAGATTCCGAAAAGGATGGAATGTCAGCAGAAGAGCTTGGATATTTCATGAAAACAAAATGCGGTATTGATGTGCGGGAAGAAACCAATAAGATTCCGTATCGTGAGAGCTTTTATCTGGTAGAGAGAAAGATTGCACCGAACTGCATGATACAGGCAAATAAGTTTTTACTGGCACAGGTATTTAATTATTTTGCTATGTTGGGTGTCTGCCTTAAAACACAGTTTAAATTTTCGGGAAATCAGATCAGACAGGTTTATGAGAGAATCAGGTATCTGATTAACTGCATTGCTACCGGATATGAAACCATGACAGGAATTGCAAGTGTACTGGAGCATGAATGTAATTACATTGATAAGCGGTTTGTTGGGAGAACATATGAAATATAGGAGGTATGGTTGATGGACAAGTTAGTTGTGGAACTGCAGGATGGATATTTTGTGGAGATTGATCCTCTGAATTACACCTTGAGACAGAGATATGCCGGACAGGATAAGGACGGCAATGAAAAAGAAAGCGTTCGAACAATCGGATATTTTGGAGACATGAAACAGTGCGTCAAGGCTTTGTTAGAGCGTTATCCGAGGGAGTTATCTGAAAAAGCACAGATTTCCTTTGATGAATATTTAGAACTGTTGGATAAGGCTTATACGAGGTCAGAACAGCTTGTAAACAGTCTTGGAAAATGACGGAGGTATAAATTACACAGAGAAAGCAAAGAGAGACGCAGAATCATAGCAGAGATGGAAAACCGTCAGACGAGAATACCAAAACATCAAAACCCGGATGCATTGAAAAATTTTAAGGAAGTACCGTATCAGTTGCGGTATGGGAAGGAGAAGAAAGATGCTGAATAGAGAAAAATATGCGGAAGAGATTATTGAAATCGCGTGCAATGGGGGGAACATTGCCGTCGTTAATGGAAAGCTGGAAAATTGCAGAAAAACACAGTGCAACGAGTGTAATTTTAATGGCGGCACAATAAGAGATTGTGAAATAAAGACGAGAAAATGGGCGAACAGCGAATATGTCGAACCGATTGAACCGCCGGTTGATTGGAGTAAAGTTCCGGTCGATACACCAGTGTTGGTAACAGATCGAAAAGATGCTGCTGAGTCAGAATGGGAAAAGAGATATTTTGCAAAATATGAAAACGGAATGGTGTACACTTGGGCGAACGGCGCAACGTCATGGAGCACATACGACGGTAAAATGAGTAGCTATAAATATGCTATGTTGCCGGAAAGTGAGGATCAGAATGAAAATAAGCAGGATTAAAAACCGGATATCTGAGGCAGCAACAGAAGCCTGCGGGTATTCTCCACTAACAAAAGTGGTTTCAGAGGAAGAGGTAAACAGGATTCTGGCAGAGGAAGAAAAGACTGGTGGGTGGATTCCGGTAACGGAGAGACTGCCAGAAGAATCTCTTAATAGTATAATCGGTTGGGATACATACCGGAACCGCTGTTGTTTTGTACAATTTTTGGGAGGAAGGTTTGTAATTGGAGATGATACTGATAGCGTAAATATTACAGCTTGGATGCCACTACCGGAGCCGTACCGAGAAAGCGAGGAATGATATGAAAGATGGAATACATCCTGATGGATACACAGTGACAAATAAACAGACCAATGCAGACAGAATCCGTAGCATGACGGACGAGGAATTGGCAGAGTTTTTGCCAATAGCTTCCAACTTTATCTGTCAGCCTACGGAAGAATGTATAAGAAATACCGTTATGAATCATTGCGGAGAGTGTGAAAGAACAGAAGAGTGCGCAATGAAGTGGCTCTGGGCAGAAAGCGAGGGATAGCATGGAGAGATTAACATAAGTGGCAGAGAATGGAGAAGTTTTATTTCATCCAGCAGATTTACCGGATGATGAGGGAATTACCATTACCCAACTTGCGAAAGATGGAAGATACAAAGCCCTGGAAGAGATTGCAGAAAGACTTGCAAATAGAGAGCAAGCCGAAGAGCTGGGATTACTTCTGCGGTTGCCGTGCAAGGTTGGAGATATCGTTTGGGAAATTAATGCAGAAAGAAAAAGAATATCAAAATTTGTGATTGAATCAATCACCATCTACCCGTGCAACGTTATTCAATTTAATTGGACACTGCTTGAAGGGATTTGTAAAAATGTTGCAGGCTTCTCGAAAACAGAACTTGGAATAACAGTATTCCTTACCAGAGAGGAAGCCAAAGCCAAGCTGAAAGAAATGGAGAGGGAAAGCGATGTATTGTGATGGAAGATGTCAGTATTTAAACGAACGTAAACACAAATGTGAGCTGACCGGAGAAAAATTGACTTACATGAAGCAGACCGGAAGTATTTCTTTCTCCGTGCATGAACACAGAGGAGTTTGTAAAGGAAAAAAGGTGGAACGCGATGGAGAATAGATTTTTATCCCGTGGAAAGCGGATTGATAATGGGGAATGGATACAAGGATATTTATATGGTATCTGGGAGAGAAGATATATCCTATGGGGAATGACCAATGATATCCCGGACATGGTCGAGGTAGACCCAGCCACCGTCTGCCAGTGCACCGCAATGCCCGATAAGAACAAAAAGCTGGTGTTTGAACATGATATAGTATGGGATTCTGACGAAAGAGCTTTTTACGAGATTATCTGGAAGCAAGAGGATATGTGTTGGAATGTTGAAGATGCAGACGGTCACAAATCTGATTTTGAAGAATGCTATGGAAGCACAATTGAAGTTAATGGTAACAGATTTGACAATCCGGAACTGTTGGAGGTGTAAGATGCCGAGAACCATAGCGTATAGAGCGGGAGGATTTACAAATTGTGGAATCAGTTACACAAAATTCAGTCAGGAGGAATTGGCAGAAATGAAAGATAGAGTCATGACGGAGAATGAAGCAACAACAAAAAAATATTGCAGTACATGTAAATACTACGCTGAATATGAGGGCGTTTGTTGCAATGGAGACAGTGAACACTGTGCAGATTTCCGTGGACTGGATGATACATGTGAGAAATGGAAGGAAAATGAAGAATGAGTGAAGAATTGAAACCATGCCCGTTTTGTGGCAGTACAAAACTAAAGATAGACAAAAAATCTGTTTTGGACAGGCACACAGGGCTTGGAGTAAGACTTGAAAGACATACATATTCAGTTAGGTGCAATGTATGTCATGCAAGAGGTAGAAGTATTGGAGGTATTGTCGTTGATGAAAAAGATGCCTTAGCGAGCTGTTATAAACATACAACAGATAAAGAATTGGCGGAAAGAGCAATAGCGGGATGGAACAGGAGGGCAAACGATGAGACTGATTGATGCGGATGCACTAAAGAAAGATTTAAAATCGGTTACTTTAAGCAATGGAACTTTAGTAAATACAAATGCAGTATTGTATTTACTAGAAGAATATCCGACGGCTTATGATGTAGACAAGGTTGTGGAGCAGTTGGAAGATAGAAGCACATTGTCAAGACCGGTTGGATGGACTAAATCGTATGAAATTATAACGCTGAAAGATGCAGTAGAAATCGTGAAAGGCGGTGGAGTAGATGGCTAAAGCAGTATTGATTATGGATATGCCGGAATCATGCAGTAAATGTAAATTTCTGTATGAGTTTCAAGGTATCAAGAAATGCCAGCTCATGAATGTACTGTACGGCGGGGCATCGAAACTGTCGCAGAACACATTCACAGCGAAACGGCATGATTGGTGTCCGCTCCGGGAGTTGCCGGAGAAGATACCAGAGTTGAAATCTGGTTATGAAGATCTCAGCACATCAATACGTCGGGTGGGTTGGAATGCCTGCTTAGATGAAATTTTAAAAGAACCATAGAAAAAGGAGAAGCCAGTAAGACGAATCCTACTGGCAGAGTTATGAAAAATCTATGTAAAAGGTCATTTCCTTTTGACAGTTATCAATATGGCGATGCTGTGTGAAAAAGATATGACGCAAATTTGAAAAATGTGTGAAAGGAGCGGGGCTTCCCGGGAAGATGCGCATCGGCTCCTTTGAAAATATGGATTTAGAAAAACAGGCAATAGATATATTACAGACATTTGCAGGAAATGAGCCGTACCGGCTTGGGTACAGCGGTGGCAAGGATTCAGATGTAATATTGCATTTGGCAAAAAAAGCAGATGTACCTTTTACTGCGGTACATAATTTAACTACGGTAGATGCACCGGAGACGGTCAGATATGTACGGAGTAAGCCGGAAGTGCTGATTGAATACCCCAAATTATCAATGTGGCGGTTAATTGTAAAACACAAGACACCACCCACAAGGCTTTTCAGGTATTGCTGTGAAGAACTGAAAGAACATAGCGGTGTAGGAAAGAAAGTGATTACTGGTGTAAGAAAAGCAGAGAGCAGAAAAAGGGCAGAGAATCAGGGCATTGTGACATTTACAAAGCCAAACAAAGAGATTAAGAAAAGTGTTGACAATGTAAATTTTCAATCAACAGTAGCGGGGGGGTGGTTGTACTAAATTACGAAAATTCAGAAACGCATAGAATGGTTGAAAGCTGTTACCGTACAAGTAAGACACTGGTAAATCCAATCATCAACTGGGACGATGACTACTTATGGTGGTACATACGACATGAGGGAATAGAGATAAATCCGTTGTATAACGGTGGTTGTCCGGGTGGATGCAGCCGGATTGGCTGTATAGGGTGCCCGATGAGTGGAAAGAACAGATACAAAGAGTTCGCACAATATCCAAAATACAAAGACGCATACATCAGGGCATTTGACCGGATGCTGGAATACCGGAAACAATGCGGAAACAAAGACGTAATTGGATGGAAAACAGGGCAGGGCGTTTTTGATTGGTGGATGGAAGATAGAAATATAAACGGTCAGTACCGCATGGATTTTGATGGAACTGATTTGATTGGATTTAAAGAAAAAGGAATTTAAAGAAAAAGGAATTTAAAGAAAGGAGCCGGGACCTATCCGGATAAAAGGCGCGCCGGGTTCCTTTCAGAAGAAATGAAGAAAACAAAATGTGAAATTTACAGAGATTCAATGCAGAATTATAAAAAATACGGAATACCGAGTGCACAATTAATTATTGCAGATGTTCCGTACAACGTAGGAAAAAACTTTTATGGCAGTAATCCGATGTGGTACAACGGCGGCGATAACAAGAATGGCGAGAGCAAACTGGCGGGTAAAGCGGCATTCAATTCGGATTTCAATTTTAATCTGTATGAGTATTTCCATTTTTGTAGCAAAATGCTCAAGAAAGAGCCGAAGAAATCAGGAAGCCGCGGAAGGAGCTCCGACGCACCGTGTATGATCGTATTTTGTGCCTTTGAACAAATGCAGACACTAATTGCAGCGGCAAAGAAGCATGGTTTCAACAATTACATACCACTTGTATTTGTAAAAAATTACAGTCCACAGGTGCTTAAGGCAAATATGAGAGTGGTCGGAGCGACGGAGTATGCATTGATCTTATATAGGGACAAGTTGCCAAATTTTAGAAATGGAGCAAGATTCGATGAAAACGGAAAGACTATCCGAGGCACTGGACATATGATCTTTAACTGGTTTACTTGGGAGAAAGATGGTAAAGATATTCCAAAAATCCACCCGGCACAGAAGCCAGTATCTGTCTTAAAAAAGCTAATAGAGATATTTACAGATCCCGGTGATGTGGTAATTGATCCATGTTGTGGAAGCGGTAGCACATTAAGAGCGGCGGCGGAACTTGGAAGAAATGCATATGGATTTGAGATTGACCGCAATTTTTATACAGGAGCAAAAGAGAAAATGCTTGTGTTCGAAACAGATAATCAGATCAGTTTTAAAGATATACCTGGGGTGATGCCATGAAAGATAGCCCGGAGCAGAAAGTAAAACAATATTGTGTAAAAATCCGAAAAGAGATACAGCACTGGAAATATATAAACCAGAATGGATGTAATGATCCGTTCTGGTCAGATGGCTGCAACATGAACCTGACACGAAACCATATTATTTATGCGCAGGAACAGGTACGGAAAATCTGCGAAGAAAATCAGATCCCATTGCCGGAAGAATATTATCTTTCTGCGCCGCCTGAGGTTAATAATCAGTATATGGCAAATTTGAAACAGAAAGACAGGGTTGAGAGAATATTTTTCCAAGGGAAGATACCCACGAAACAAAAATATAAGTACGATGAGCGGCAAATGAGTTTGTTTTAGCAGATTTAGTAAAGAAAGAGAGGTAATTAACATGATTCATGCGATATGTGACTTTTGTGGAAAAGATTGTGATAGAACTGCAACATTATTATCGATGACACCGTTTCAGAATTTTGCGCGGTATCATACCGATAATACGCCGTATGGATTTGAAGCGAAGACGAGAAGTTTTGTGATATGCGGCGAATGCTGTAAAAAGCATGATTTACCGAATCCGTATGAGACATACACTGGAATCACAAACCAGAAAGCGACATACGAAAAATGTCTTGATAATTATACGGATACTGACCTTATCGAAGACGAAAAGTACGATAGAAGATTTGGTTTATAAAGCGGATGGGATAAAAATTGAGATAGATTGATATTAAGGAGAGAAAAGCAAGCCATGAAAAAGAAACTTATAGCAGCAATATTGACGGTAACACTCTTAATCGCCGGATGCGAGAGTGTGAATGTTGACGCAGAGCAGGATAATACGATGGAAGGAGTAGAATTTACGGATACATATTCTATTTATGCCGACAAAGATACTGGCGTGATGTATTTGTTTGTTGGTGGAGGTTATAAAGAGGGCGGTGGTCTTACAGTTATGCTCAATGCAGACGGGACACCGAAGATCTGGCAGGGAGAAAAATAAAATATTGGAGGATATTGGCTTATGAAGTTTTCAAAACTGACTAAGCCAGAACTTGAAGTAATTATTGAAAACGCCAATTTTACGGAGCAGGAAGAGGAAATATTTTCTCTTCTTGCCCGTGGACTTATTTCAAAAGAAATAGCCATGAGACTATGCGTATCAACAAGAACAGTGGAAAGAAGAATTTTTGATATTAAACAGAAAGTAAAAAAGTTAGAAGGTGAGTTAAACGGGAAATCTTTCAAATAGTGAGTTGTTGAATATTGCCATCGAAAATGGTATTATCAACATAGACACCATTCAGAAAAAAATTGAAATGAACGAAAGGAAAAAATTTATTGAAAAACACACTTACAGCATTTGGCAAGGAAAAGATGGAAAGTTTTACACATATTTGCCAGATGAAGATAATAAGAGAGGAAAGAGACTTGTAAAGAGAACATCTGAAAAAGCAATTGAAGATGAAATAGTAAAGTTCTATAAAGCTAAGGAGGATGAACCTACAGTTATTCAGGTATATTCTAATTGGATTTCTGAAAAACTTGAATATGGTGAAATAACAAGACAGACAAAGGACAAGTACGAGACAAATTTTAAAAGATTTTTTGAAAATAAGTATTTGCCGATTGCAAATAGAAAAATTCGGTACATTGATGAAGAAATATTGGAATCATTCATAAAAACAGCTATTTCAAAACTGGAACTTACGCAAAAAGCTTATTCTGATATGCGGATATTGATTAACGGAATTTTCAAATATGCAAAGAAAAAACATTATACCAGCCTGAGCATAACCAGTTTTATGGGTGATTTGGAAATTTCGGAAAAGTCATTTAAAAAGAACTATAAGTCAGACTGCGAATTGGTATTTTCTAAGGATGAGGAACTTTTAATTGAACGATTTGTAATGGAAGATGAGCCTACATTGATAGAACTTGGCATTATTTTGGCATTTAAAACAGGATTGAGAGTTGGGGAAATATCTACCCTCTCATGGTCTGATGTCGGAGAAAATAAGATACATATATCAAAGACAGAAATAAGATATAGAGATGATAATGGCAAATATGTATTTGATGTTCAAAATTTTCCTAAAAGTGATGCCGGGTTTAGAGATGTTATAATTACCGCAGATACCAAAGAACTTATGAGAAAAATAAAAATGCTCAATCCATTTGGGCAATATATTTTTATGAAAAACGGTAAACGAATAAAAGGTCAGGCATTTACAAGGCGGCTATATGTGATATGTGATAGAATAGGAATTGGCGAACGTTCAATTCACAAGGCAAGAAAGACATATGCAACAAAGTTGATAGATGGAAATGTTCCAGAATCGGTAATAAAAACACAAATGGGGCATACAGATATCAGAACAACTCTCGATCATTACTATTTTAATAACAAGACAGAGAGTGAAATGCAGGAATATATTGCAAAAGCATTATCAATGTAAAAGGTAACACGAGGTAACACCTTTGGAGATAAAGAAATTCAGTATTTATGCGGGTTTGAGAGAATTGATACCGAGTTCGAATCTCCCTTCCGCTACT